>ENA-UOYH01000019-UOYH01000019.1-marine-metagenome-genome-assembly--contig:-NODE-19-length-71434-cov-5.699595_pt1 | contig 71434 bp, 56 predicted proteins | sample MGYA00238175_ERZ767261 | MGnify/ENA primary metagenome ERZ767261 (study PRJEB28946, sample SAMN06267185) | marine metagenome | isolation source: Columbia River Estuary | place: USA:Columbia River Estuary...
TGCCATCATCAGAGCCACCCCCATCACCACCGATGCTTGGGTTAGCAGATGTAGCTTGTGCCTTTTGTGGATTTAGAATCATAAAAGTACCCATGGCTGTAAGTGCTGCATACTTTCCCATTTTCAATATTGCATCCTTTCTAGTAATTCCAGATGGGACTTCTTCTTCGTGATCTTTGGTCTTTTTCTTCATCGCTAATTACTTTATAAAAAGTTTTTTAGTTATTAGGTTATTCTCTGATTTTAATTTAACAATGTAAATACCTGAAGTTAATCCCTGTGTAGAAATTGTCTGTGTATTTATATTGTTTAAAAAAGTTTTAGATACGAGTTCTTTACCCAGAAAATCGTACAATCTTAAAGTAGTCTGACTCGACTGATTAGCCAAACCTTCTACTGTAATAAAATTATGTGCACTTAACTTGTATACATTTAAAAGATTGGTTTTTATTTCATCTTCGATGGATAAACTAGATTCAATAAAGTGAATAAAGAACCTACCTGCTCCACTTAGGTTATTCGCTGGTGTTAATTCAAAGTCTTGTTCATTTAAAAGAGTCATTGTACCATTTTGATTGTCTTCTAGGTAAACATTGGTACCTGCAGAAAGACCAAAAGTATCGATGCTTACTCTAAAATCGACTCCAGCTGTTCTATTTATTACAAGAGGAACTACTACATCATCTAAACTCGCTATTCCCATTGCATTAACAGCAAATCCAACTCCTTGATCTTCCGCTACTAATCTTGACATTAAAGATGCGCTTTGATTAAAATGACCAGCATCATAGCCAGGATCTAAACCAAGAGTAAGTCCATCTTCAAAATAAAATCTCGTATAGTCTATCTCTGTGTTTCCCTCATACAGTTTAAGAATAAGCTCAAAAGAGCTTGGGTTAACACCTGAAATAAAATCATCTGTACCAACAACAGTTCTCATAGCAGTTGTAAAGGAAACGGTATCAGAGCTTGTATTGTCTGAGGCAACCATAAATCCTTGCCCTGGAGCAAGAAACAATGCAGCGCTAGAATTATTATAAACTGTATATCCTGTACCATCTGCATCATAGCCATAGATTGCTTCATACTCATCGTCAAGCTTATCACTATTTACTGTTAAAAAATTATTGGTAGAGTGCGCATTGGTATTTCCTTGTAAATAAGAAGGAAAAGGATTGGCTATTAAATTCCATTGAGTACCTTCGCCTGAATTGGCAGCATCATTATCAATAATTGTCCATGTTTGATTTGTAGCAGTAGGAGCTCCAGTAAAAGATAGGATCCCAGTTCCATTAGCATTAGTAGCCATTTGAAAGCCTTTTCCAAGAGGAAAGTTTCCTGCGCCAACAATAGTGGATGTAGTGTAGTTTGTCCAAGTGTTGTCTGTATTATTATAGTATCCTATAGCTTTTGTAGCACCGTTAGTAGCTAAAGTTGAGGTGTTTGCAGTAACAAATGAGTTAATAGATTGGCCGCTTACCGGAGCGCCTATTAAATCCCACTCATTGGTCCCTACAGAATTAACATACCGATTGTAGGTAATGTTTCCGGTAACAGACCCACCAATTATTAGGGATGAAAACTCATCAGAGTCTGAGTTTAATATAAAGGTTCCAGCGTTTGAGAAATTACCACTCATGGTCACAGCTCCTGTTTTTTCGATCGTAAAACTTTTACCTGAAGCAACTGTGATGTTTTGACCATTTGTCAAAAAGGAAACAAAACATAGTAATAGTGTTAACTTTTTCATGATATTTTAGTTATCAGAAATTAATTTTTCTACTAATTTTTCTAATCTTGAAATCTTATCGTCTTGTTCTTTAAGCGCATTAATAAGCACGGGTACAAGCCCTTGATAGTTTACCGCCAACATGTTTTTATCATCAGTTGAAACTAGTTCTGGAAATACTTTTTGAATATCTTGAGCCAATACGCCAATTTTTTGTTTGCCGTCTTTTTTCATTGTGTAACGCTTTCCATCAATTAAGAGTAATTTGGCAAGCGTAGAGCCTAGAGATACAATATTTGCTTTAAGTCTTGCGTCAGATGATACTACGATATCACCATTTACAGTTAGGTCATTACTTACTGTAGTATCTCCGTTAGCCATTACTTTAAAAGCATCTGATCTATTACTAAAAGTACCATTTCCAATTACAAAAGCAGTATTTGCAGAATTTGCTTGAGTTGCACTACCAGTAACCGTTGAGCCATTTAAATTGAAATAACCAATTACTAATGAGGAGTAATCACTTGCAATTGAACCATATCCCATTGCTGTAGAAGATTTACCATCGGCTACTGAGTATTGTCCCATTGCTGAAGAATAATCCCCATTTGCAATTGCCTCATATCCCATTGCTATAGAAGTATATCCGTTTGCCTTGCTACGATTCCCCATTGCAATAGAATTATTATCATTTGCCTCTGATTTATACCCCATTGCTGTAGACCAATCTCCAATGGCTTTACTGTCTCTCCCCGTTGCAAGTGTACCGTCACCACTTGCTATTGTATAATATCCAATTGCTGAAGCACTTGTTGACCCGGTATTATTTGTCTGTACATATTGTACTTGTGCATTGATACTACATGCAATAGTTACTGCTAAAAGTGTAAGTATTTTTTTCATAGTAAATTGTGATGTTATTTTTGACTGGTAATTAATTCTTTAAATAAAAATATTTATAACGTTTTTCAGTGTAATGATAGCCCTTATTTACTGTATTGATAAAAGTTAATATTTTAATATATTATCCTTAATTTTTATTTTTTGTCAAAAAACATTTTTTATAAATGGTTTCTTAAAAACAGGTATTAGGCTAATAGCCCCATATCACAATAGAAAAATAAAATGTGGTTCTTGTGGAGATAATAGTTTAATTGTTCTGTGGGTTTTATTTCCGGAGAATTTATAGAGAAATTTGGTGTTTCCACAACAGCACAAATAAGACTAGATTTAAAAAAATTATCCCCAAGAATAACATGTTATTGTTGGGGATAATTTGTGCTCAAGATGGGATTAACGCCCTTGGGTTGTTTTTGCTCAAAGCGTCGCTTTGAAAATCAAAAACCCACAAAAACAAAAAAGCAAGCGAAAAAATTTCGCTTGCTTTTGATTTATTTTGTACGCAACATACTCCAATTATCGAACTTTTTCTTGAAAGACCTTGAAAAGCTTAGGGGGTTTTCAGAAACCTATAAAAAACTTAAATTATTGAGTTTATCATAACCCTTTAGGGTTCTTACCTATAAAGGTTACAAGGGCTTAATTGTTACGCTTGAAGAAGTTATTCTTCCAAAGAATGAATGTAAGAGAGATGTAAACAAAGACCAATAAACAGATTATCATTATCTCTTTTGTATTAAAATGGTGTAAGTTTTCTAAAAAAACAATCCCCAAACCAAGTAGAGAAGCAATAGATAAAACGAATAAACTTCGAGATAAATTTTTATTCATAACTCAAATATAATAAAAAATGGAGAAAAACGGATGGGGGTCAATCTACCCTAAATCACATTGGGGTGTTAAACCAAAAATTATCCCCAAAAACAATAAATTATTCTTGGGGATAAATTGTACTCAAGATGGGAATCGAACCCACACTCCCGAAAGAACTGGATTTTGAATCCAGCGCGTCTACCAATTCCGCCACTTGAGCATTTAGAGGCTGCAAAAATAAAACAATTTTATAATGCCTTGCGTGTATTGTATTAATTATTTCAGAAAAAATAACACTATTTTTGTTACCCGGGTTGGATACCCTACATTTAACCTCTCACAAGTTACCCATGAAGCAAGACAAACAAACCACCTATGATATTGCCTATTTAAAAATGGCCAGAGAGTGGAGCAAGCTCTCCTATTGCAAGCGCAAGCAAGTAGGGGCGCTTATCGTTAAAGACAAGATGATTATCAGCGACGGCTACAACGGTACCCCAACGGGTTTTGAGAATGTTTGTGAGGATGATCACGGAGACACCAATTGGTATGTACTCCACGCAGAGGCAAATGCTATATTAAAAGTAGCAGGCTCTACCCAATCTTGTAAAGATGCCACTCTATATATTACCATGTCTCCCTGTAAAGAGTGTAGCAAACTCATACACCAATCTGGTATTAAGAGAGTTGTGTACCACCTAGGCTATAAAGATGCCAGCGGTTTAAAATTTTTAGAAAAAGCAGGCGTTAGTATAACACACATCCCAAGTTTAGATAACCAGTAGCACTATGCCTGTCCAGAAAAAATACATTCCTTTACTTCTAGGAGTTGCCGTTGCCTTCGGAATTTTTCTTGGCGCAAAGCTAAATTTTACTACCGTAAGTGACACGCTGTTTTCTTCCAACTCAAAAAAAGAAAAACTCAACAGGCTTATAGACTTTATAGACTTTGAGTACGTAGATAAGGTAAATACAGACAGCATTGTAGATATTACCGTAAACAGCATTCTTGAGAATCTGGATCCACACTCTGTGTATATCCCCTCAAAAAGCTATGAAGATGCTGCAAGTGATATGCGCGGAAATTTTATTGGCATCGGCATTAGTTTTTACCAACACCAAGATAGCATTGCCGTGATACGCACCATAGAAGGCGGTCCTGCCCAAAAGGCTGGCATCCAAGCTGGAGACAGAATTCTATACGCAGATACCATCCCCTTGTTTGGCAAGGGTCTAAACAGGTATGATGTTGTCTCACAACTAAAAGGAGCCCGCAACAGTAAAGTCTCCCTTAAAATAAAAAGAAAAAACCAAGACAGCCTTTTATCCATAACAGTAACTCGGCAAAAAATACCGCTAGTTAGTCTTGATGCAGCCTACCTTCTTACTGGCGCCATAGGGTATATAAAACTCAACCGTTTTGCAGAGCCTACCTACAATGAGTTTAAAAAAGCACTGACAGCTCTCATTGACAAAGGCGCCACCAAATTAGTGCTAGATTTAAGAGATAACCCAGGGGGGTACATATCATCTGCCCAGGCTATTGTAGATGAGTTTTTACAGGACAACACCCTGATACTTATCACCAAAAACAAAAATGGCAAACAAGAAAAAACCTATGCAACAAATAAAGGCAGCTTTAAAACCGGTAGCCTATATGTTTTAATTAACGAGAACTCTGCCTCTGCCAGCGAAATTGTGGCAGGCGCCTTGCAAGACAACGACAAAGGAGTTATTATTGGCCGCCGCTCTTTTGGTAAAGGACTTGTACAGCGTGAGATGGCCCTTGGAGATGGGAGCGCGGTGCGTCTTACCATTGCTAGATATTACACCCCAACGGGTAGGTCTATCCAAAAACCCTACGATAAAGGCAATGACGCCTATTACAGCGAGTATGAGTCTAGGTATGTAAACGGGGAGCTGCAAAGCCTAGACAGCATCGTGGTTAATGATTCTTTGCGTTTTGTTACTCCAAAAGGAAAGGTAGTATACGGCGGAGGTGGGATTATCCCGGATGTGTTTGTGGGTAAAGATACCAGTCAAGAAAATCAGGCCATTAGTTATATCTCAAATAATGGCTTTATGAGTTATTTTGCCTTTGAGTACCTAGACACCCACCGTCAAGATTTTAAAGGGCAAACCCAGAAAGATTTTATAGATAATTACACGGTTTCAAAGGCTACATTACAGGCTTTTTTAAGCTATGCAAACATCACACAGCTCGATACTTTTAAAGGCTACACCCCCCGCCTTAAACTAGTTATTAAAGCAACCCTGGCCAGGCAATTATTCGGCACACAGGCTTTTGAGATGATTTTAAACCAGCAGGACCCTATGATTAAAAAAGTGTTGGAACTACAACAAAGACTTCCTGTTACAGATCAGTAAAACTAGTTTTGCTTTCTTACTTTTTCTGAAATTTTCTTAGACACCAATAAAATACTTAGCATCACACCAACGCAGGCTGCTGCTAAAGTGCAAATAGCTGCTGTGGTACTATCTTTTTCAAAGGGTGTAGAAAAATCTATGTTTGTGATGTTAAAAACCATCATAAAAATAGAAATAGCAAGTAGTATATAAATGAAAATTTTCATGAAATATGCGGATATTATGTTGCTACAAAAATAGGGTTAATTGAATAATTCTTGAATATTTGAGGTAAATAGTTTTACCGCAATGGCAAGCAAAATTACACCAAATACTTTCTCAATAATCTTAATTCCGTTTTTACCCAAAAAGCCTTGTAGTTTATTAGAGGTTTTCAGGACAATAAAAACCACCACCACATTTACTAAAATGGCAATAATGATATTCTCTAAGGCGTATTCTGCGCGCAAAGATAATAGGGTTGTCAAACTTCCTGGACCTGCCACAATAGGGAAGGCAATTGGAAACACCGTTGCCATCTCTAGGTTAGACTCATCTTGTTTGAACAAACTAACACCAAGTACCATTTCCAGAGCAATAAAAAATAAGATGAGCGATCCTGCAACCGCAAACTCATTTACATTAATACCAATAAGGTTTAGAATTTCTTCTCCAATAAACAAGAAAATAATAAGCACAAAGGCCGCAATAATAGAGGCTCTTCCGCTTTTAATGGTACCGTTTTTTTCGCGCAAAGAAATAATGATAGGAATACTACCAACAATGTCTATAACAGCAAATAATACCATTGTTGCTGTGGCAATTTCTTTAAAATTAAAACTCATTACGTCTATCTTTAGGATGCAAAATTAGGAATTTAAAAACTAGCGCATGGTTTTTTGCAGTATTATGTCACCCTGGTACTTAATTTTTGACAACCAACTATTAAAAAATGTATATTTGCGGCCATGTTTCAACTAGGAAAAACCATTGTATCTGAGGATATCATAGAAAAAGATTTTGTCTGTAATCTAGGAGCCTGTAAGGGTGAGTGTTGCATCTCTGGCGCTGCAGGAGCTCCCGTTACCAAGGATGAAGTAGAGATATTAAAAGACATCTACCCAAAGGTGAAACCATTTTTACGCCCAGAGGGTATTGCTGCCATAGATAAGCAGGGTACGCACGTACTTAGCACTACAAACGAGCTGGAAACCCCTTTGGTAGATCAAAAAGAATGTGCCTATGTTACTTTTTCTGAAAATGGCACCGCTGGCTGCGGCATAGAAGATGCCTATAATGCAGGAGTTATAGATTTTAAAAAGCCTATTTCATGTCATTTATATCCTGTTAGAGTACAAGATTACAGTGAGTTTTCTGCGGTAAATTATCACAAATGGCCTATTTGTGATGATGCCTGTAGTCTAGGTAATGAGCTTAAAGTACCTGTTTATAAATTTGTGAAAGAAGCTCTTGTTAGAAAATTTGGCACCCATTGGTATGCAGCCCTTGAGAAAGTTGCAAGTTCTATTAGGTAGAAAATTGTTTTCTAAAAGCTCAAAAAAATCAAATACAATTTCTAGAGCAGTGCCATTATTTTTTTGGGATTAAATGAAGTGTTTTGAACACAATTTTCTAAAACCATCATTTTTTTGAAAAAATATATGTTAAAGTTTCTCTTAAAATATATTGAAAAAACATCTTTCCAAATCTATACCAAAAGCACCCTCTAACTACCGCTATAACAACTCTAACAAGGCTTTTCAACCACATTTTTTACAAATGTTAACAACCAAAAATATAGTTAATAAATATCTGATTTTCAAGTATTTATGTGTTTTTTTAACAAAACTATAGTAACAACTCATTTTTTATATTGTTGAAAACTTTGTTGAAAACACTCCTTGGTAAATTATATTTAAACCTCATATATTTATCATATTTGTTAGTCCCCAGTGGGTATAAAATTTTAGTAATATTTTTAAGAGTAGACAATGAGCGCAGTAGAGCCGATTTTAGAGAAAAATGAAGGAAGATTCGTAATCTTTCCAATCCAACATCACGATATTTGGGAATGGTATAAAAAATCGGAGGCAAGTTTTTGGACTGCAGAAGAAATTGATTTGCACCAAGACTTGACAGATTGGACATCAAAATTAAATGATGATGAGCGTTATTTCATCAAGCACATCTTGGCGTTTTTTGCTGCCAGTGATGGTATTGTAAATGAAAACCTCGCAGAAAATTTTGTCAATGAAGTGCAATACAGCGAGGCAAAATTCTTTTATGGTTTCCAAATCATGATGGAAAACATCCACAGTGAAACCTACTCACTACTTATTGATACCTACGTAAAAGATGATGCAGAAAAAGATCAGTTATTCAACGCCATTGAAAATTTCCCTGCCATCAAGAAAAAGGCAGATTGGGCTCTAAAATGGATAGACTCTCCAAGTTTTGCAGAGCGTCTTATCGCTTTTGCAGCCGTAGAAGGAATTTTCTTTAGTGGTGCGTTTTGTTCAATCTTTTGGTTGAAAAAACGTGGCATCATGCCAGGACTTACCTTCTCTAACGAGCTTATCTCTAGAGATGAAGGAGTACACTGTGATTTTGCAGTACACCTGCACAACCACCACCTTGTAAACAAAGTACCAAAAGACCGTATCCGTAGCATTATTGTAGATGCTTTAAACATAGAACGTGAATTCATTACAGAGTCACTCCCAGCTAGTTTAATTGGTATGAATTCTAATTTAATGACTCAGTACCTAGAGTTTGTTACAGACAGACTATTGGTAGAGCTTGGTTGTGAGAAAGAATTTAACACCAAGAATCCTTTTGACTTTATGGATATGATTTCTTTGCAAGGAAAAACAAACTTCTTTGAGAAAAGAGTAGCAGAGTACCAAAAAGCGGGTGTTGCAAACACCACAGACAAAGAAGCCAACAAAATTAGCTTCGACGCAGACTTTTAAGCCAAACAAACTTTAGAAATAAAATACTTAAGTGTTTGATAGTGTGTGTTTTATAAAACATACGCCTGAAATCACTTTACCAAAATAGTAGCAAAATCAAAAAATAACCTCGAAAACCCACAAGATATGAATGTACTAAAAAGAGACGGCCGCAAAGAGCCCATCATGTTTGATAAAATTACAGCACGTGTAAGAAAGCTGTGTTATGGCCTTAATGAACTTGTGGATCCTGTACGTATCTCAATGCGTGTAATTGAAGGTTTGTATGATGGAGTAACCACCAGTGAGTTAGATAACTTGGCGGCAGAAGTTGCTGCAACCATGACAACATCACACCCAGACTACGCAAGATTGGCTGCTAGAATTTCTGTTTCTAATTTACATAAAAATACAAAAAAGACATTCAGTGAGGTGATGGATGATTTGTACACCTATGTAAACCCACGTACCGGGAAAGACGCTCCTTTACTTAGTGATGAGGTTCACAAAGTAATTATGGATAATAAAGAAGAACTAGATTCTACTATTATTTACAACCGTGATTTTGGCTATGACTATTTTGGGTTTAAAACCCTAGAGCGTTCGTACCTATTAAAATTAAACGGACAGATAGCAGAGCGCCCTCAGCATATGCTTATGCGTGTTTCTATTGGTATTCACTTAAACGATTTAGAGGCTGCCAAAGAGACCTATGAGCTTATGAGTAAGCGTTTCTTTACCCATGCAACTCCAACGCTATTTAATAGTGGTACACCAAAGCCGCAAATGTCTTCTTGTTTTTTATTGGCCATGCAAGATGATAGCATAGATGGTATTTATGATACATTAAAACAAACTGCAAAAATTTCACAATCTGCAGGAGGTATTGGGTTGTCTATACACAATGTACGTGCCACAGGGTCATACATCTCTGGAACCAACGGTACCTCTAATGGTATTGTTCCAATGTTACGTGTATTTAATGACACGGCACGTTATGTAGATCAAGGTGGAGGAAAACGTAAAGGTAGTTTTGCTATATATGTAGAGCCTTGGCATGCAGATATTTTTGATTTTCTAGATCTAAAGAAAAATACAGGAAAAGAAGAACAACGTGCACGAGATTTATTCTACGCCATGTGGATTCCAGATTTATTCATGAAACGAGTAGAGGAAGATGCAGAGTGGACCCTCATGTGTCCTAACGAATGTCCAGACCTTTACAAAGTACACAGTGATGAGTTTGAAGCCCTATATCTTGGATATGAAGCCGAAGGAAAAGGTAGAAAAACAATTAAAGCGCGTTCACTTTGGGAGAAAATAATGGAATCTCAAATTGAAACAGGAACACCTTACATGCTCTATAAAGATGCAGCAAACCGTAAGAGTAACCAGAAAAATTTAGGAACCATTCGTTCTTCAAACCTATGTACAGAAATCATGGAGTACACCTCTCCAGATGAGGTTGCTGTATGTAACTTGGCCTCTATTGCTTTGCCAATGTTTGTAACTGATGGCGCCTTTGATCACGAGGAGTTATTTCGTGTAACCAAGCAAGTAACCAAAAACCTAAACCGCGTTATAGACCGTAATTACTATCCTGTAAAAGAAGCAGAAAATAGTAACTTCCGTCACAGACCTGTTGGTCTTGGTATCCAAGGATTAGCAGATGCTTTTATCATGCTGCGTTTACCCTTTACCTGTGATGAGGCTAAAAAGTTAAACCAAGAAATTTTCGAAACACTATACTTTGCTGCTCTTACCGCTTCTATGGAAGAAGCACAGGCAGATGGTGTGTATGAGAGCTATGCAGGGTCTCCTATTAGTGAAGGGAAGTTCCAGCACAACCTGTGGGGCATAGAAGACAATGAATTAAGTGGCCGTTGGGATTGGGCTCAACTCCGTACCCAAATTGCAAAGCATGGTGTGCGCAACTCTTTACTAGTGGCACCTATGCCAACAGCATCCACCTCACAAATTTTAGGAAACAACGAAGCCTTTGAGCCTTATACAAGTAATATCTACACCAGACGTGTGTTAAGTGGAGAATTTATAGTTGTAAACAAACACTTACTGGAAGACTTAGTAGGTCTAGGACTTTGGAACGACACTCTAAAAGAACAAATTATGCGTAATAATGGTTCTGTACAAGATGTTGATATTCCTCAAGATCTGAAAGATTTGTACAAAACAGTATGGGAGCTTTCTATGAAAGACATTATTGATATGTCAAGACACAGAGGGTACTTCATTGACCAGTCTCAGTCTTTAAACCTATTTATGGAAAATGCTAGTTATGCAAAATTAACATCCATGCATTTCTATGCCTGGAAAAGCGGTCTAAAAACAGGAATGTATTACCTGCGTACTAAGAGTGCGGTAGATGCTATTAAATTTACCTTAAGCAAAGAAGACAAGAAAGAGCAGCCAACACCTGTTACAGAGCTTTCTACAACTGCAATAGATGCAGATGGCGCATTAGCAACAGCCCCCCTGCCAGCTCCAGCTCCAGCGCCAAATCCTCAGTTAGGAAATACGGCTACAGAGCAAAAGCCAATGACGGCCCAGGAGTTTAAGGACATGATGAATAAATCTCAAAATGGCGGTCCAGATGATGACTGTTTAATGTGCGGATCTTAGTTCTACGCTCCTTCTAAGCATAAAAAAAGGGAAGCCACGTATGGCTTCCCTTTTTTATTTTAGGGTGTTTTAATTTAATATATCTGTACCTAAATAGCCGTCATCTTTATTATAGTACCACGCTCTTTCCTTAGGAAACTTAATACCATTAATTGTTTTAATATCCTTTAATAAGATATACTCACCTGTGTTTTTTCCAGCTCCCCCTGGGTCTGCCTTAAAGAACTGATACACTTCCATGGCATAGGTAGTTGGGTCAAAATAAAATTGCCAAACATCACTTCCTACCTCCTTATCATAGGTTGCCCTTAGCATTAAATACTCCTTGCCTTTAAAATTTTGAGTAACTACAGTTTTTGATATGGTTGTTCCAGGATCTTTGAGTTTCATGGGTAGCCCGTACAAATAGGTGTAATAATCTTTATACAATACAGCTGTCTCACAAGGGGTTCTTTTACTGTACGTAGGGATTTCTTTTATAGAGGTTTCACAGGCCTGCTTATCTAGGGTATAGGTGGTGACAAGGGTATCTCTTTTGGCTGTTATGCTGAAATATTCTTGGGGTAAATTAATCTGAATGTTACTATCTCTTGTCTGGCCCTCTGGCATTACCATAGAAATAGCTAAGGTGCCATTAAAAGTAGGCCATCCTCCAGAAGGATCATGATACGCAATGGCCCTGTCTAGTAGCGCTTCACCGCTGATGTCTTTACAGCTCACCGAGCAAAACAGAAAACCTAGGCAAATAATAACACTGTATAATTTCATACGATAACTTTTAGGAAGGCAAGGTAGTAAAACCTAAACCAATTTAAGTATTAAATAAACGCTAGTACATATCCAAGGATAGCTCCAATAATAAGCACCCACATCACAGACACTTTTTTAAACCCAAAAATAAGTATCCCGCTTAAAATAGCAATTAAAGCTGCTTGCCAATCTACAAGGGTTTGTTTACTCATAGTGATAACTACGGCAAGCATAATGGCAACCGCCGCTACATTTATACTGTCTAGGAAATAGCCCAACACCTTAGATTTTCTCATTTTTGGTATCAGTGGGTTTAATAGCCAAACAAACAAAAAGGAGGGCATAAATATACCGGCAGTTGCAGCAATAGCACCCCAAAAACCACCTAGTTGGTAGCCAATAAAAGTGGCTGTTGATAATACAGGACCTGGTGTAAATTGCCCAATACCAATAGCCTCTAAGAGCTGGTTTTGAGATAGTAAGGCGGTAGTCACAAGCTCTGTGTCTAGGTAGGCAAATAGTACATATCCACTACCGTATAGTATACTACCTACTTTCAGAAATTTTAAAAAGATACCCATCGCGCTTAATTTGGCGCCTATTTCTGAGACTATAAAAACCATAAATAGCGGGGCTATGGCAAGACTGGTAGTTTGCATTTTAGATTTTATCAAGAAATAACACATTCCTAGTAAACCCCCAGCAAAAAGGACTAGTACCTGGTCAAGACCCAATAAGCTAGCCGCCAAAAAGAGGGATCCTAGTAGGGCAAGCTCCCAGTTTTTAACGGCCTTCTTGCCCAGTTTTATAACAGCAGAGGCAATAATGACTATAACAGCGGGTTGTATTCCTTTAATAAAAGGTTGTACCTGGGGCAATGCGCCATACAATACATATAAATATCCTAGAATTGCTGTTATAAAAACTGCTGGAAAGATAAAGCTAATACCAGCTATAAACAATCCTTTTTTACCTGCCCGCTGGTAGCCGCAGTGCATGGTCATCTCTGTTGAGTTGGGTCCAGGTATTAGGTTTGTGGCTCCTATAAGATCCAGGTAGTGTTCCCGTGTCATCCAGGCTCGTTTGGTGACAACTTCGTGCTCCATCATGGCAATATGAGCTGCTGGACCTCCAAAGGCAAAGAGGCCGAGTTTAAAAAAAACGGCAGCAACTTGTTTTAATTTTTGAGTTTCAGACATATCTAACTACTGCTTTAAAAATAATAAAAAACCCCACAATTCAAAAGAATATGCGGGGTCTTTAAAACGTTAATAAAAGAGATGCTTACTCTTTTTTATAACTTGTATAATACTCATCCATTAGGTTCATAATACTTGTTACCAAGTCTTTTGTCTCTAGTAAAATGTTAAAGTATAAAGAAGTGTTTTTTGGACTTTCTTCTTCAGTTCTTGTTCTATCAATTTGAGTTGTAATCTTGTCTGAAATGAGAGAAATAAGTTCTTGTTTTCTAGAAAGAACATAACTAATTCTTTCAAACTTACGGCTGTTAAACACCTCTTCAATCTCAACGAGTAACCCATCCAAAGAATCATCAATTTCTTGAAGGTCTTTAATTTGATTGAATTTTAATTTTTTGTGATTGTTGTTAATGTGTTTGTAACTCTTCTTAGATATAAAGTCTAAAGACTGTGTCATATCTGTAAGGTAAGCCAATATGGTAATGTAAAAACTACTACCACGAACACTTGTCTCATCCAGGTTTTTAATTAAATAGAAAATGTTATCTCTTAAATCTTCTACTTCTTGGTCAAGTTTGTCTACTCCTTTTTTACTTTTCTTTAGAGCTTTAACATCTTCTTTGGCCAATCCTTTTAAGACATCTGTGTAGATTTTATTTGTTCTAGAAACTACACTTGAGATATTGTCTGCACTCTCTGAAATAATTCCTTGAACCGTACTACTCTCAGATTTTTTAAGCGTTTTTGGATCTACAGTTGTGTTGCTTTTTTTCTTGTGTGATAAGTAGTTTCTCACAAGTAACAACACTGTAATTAGTAGTAATATAGGAATCATAACCGTTTTATTCCAACTAATTAAATACACCACAGTACCTGCAGCTACTAGCGCTCCAAATGCCGTAAAAAACCATCCTCCAATAACATTTAACACTCCAGCCACACGGTATACAGCACTTTCTCTTCCCCAAGCTCTATCGGCAAGTGAGGTACCCATAGCTACCATAAAGGTCACGTAGGTGGTAGATAGCGGCAATTTCATAGACGTTGCAATAGATATAAGTACACCTGCTACCATTAAATTTACTGAGGCTCTAATCATATCAAAGGCAGGAGCATCAATACTCTGGTCTTTGGTAAGAAGCTTAGTGTCTGGCTTGGTGAAACTTGCGTTTATTTTTTCTTGGGTGGTCTTTGGAAGTAAACCACTAATGCTGTTTGATAACCAAGAACTCCCTCTAACGATCCCTCTTGAGAGCATGTTTGGCTGAAATTTCTCATGAGTATCATTTTGGCGAGATAAGCTTAGTTCTGTCTCTGCGACTGTTTTTGCTTTTTTAGAAAACCAAAGCGTTGCAACCATGATACCTCCAGCTATAAATAACAAGAAAGGCTCTGCAGGCATTTTTTTATCTAACACCTCCATGGTAAACTCTGTGGCCGCAATACCAGATACAGACCAAGCCTCGTATGAGTGAAATGCCGCCATAGGAACTCCAATAAAGTTTACCAAGTCATTACCAGAAAAGGCTAGTGCAAGACCAAAAGTTCCTACAGCAATAACTACAAGTAGGATACTCTTTTTTGTTATTTTCTGGAACGCGTAAGAAAACAAAGTAAAAAACAGAAAACTAACCACCATTACTAAAATTTCGTTTCCTTCAAGAAATCCTTTCAAATCTTTGTAGAATGGACTTCCCTTAAGCCCCTTCATGAAGATAAAATACATGATAGCAGCCAGTGCAAGACCTCCAAAAATAGCTCCGAAGTTTTTTATTTTTTTCTCATAATGGAACGAAAATATTCTACGAGATATCCATTGCACAACAGCTCCAACACTAAAGGCAATCACTACAGAAAGTAAAATACCACTGATAATTGTGAGCGCTTTTTCTTTGTTGATGTAATTTCCAAGATCTGCTATGGTAGCTCCCTCTGTTCCGCTTATTTTAATTAAGGATACCACTATAGCAGCACCAAGTAAGTTAAATACAATAGAAACTGTTGTAGATGTAGGTAGCCCTAGGGTGTTAAAGAAATCTAGAAGTAAGATATCTGTAATCATAACGGCCATGAAAATCATCATGATCTCATCGAAGGTAAACATCGCTGGAACAAAAATTCCTTTACGAGCCACCTCCATCATACCACTAGAGTATACAGCACCAATAAAGATACCCAGACTGGCAACTATCATGATTGTTTTAAGTGAAATTGCCTTTGAACCAATGGCTGAATTCAAAAAGTTAATAGCATCATTACTAACTCCTACTACAATATCTGCTACTGCAAGAATTGTAAGGGCTACTAGCATTAATAAATAAATATTATCCATAACTTATAGTGTATTATTATAATACAAATGTCTCCAATTTGCAGGACTCATTTGTTACCAAATTGTTATTAAAAATGTAAATCGAAACCTGTTCTTACCATGATGTTATCTTGGTCACCATTTTTGGTACCGTAGCTAACATCTGCTTGTACTTTTAATTTGTGTCCTACCACATATTTAGAAACTCCAAGAGTGTATTGGTCTTGAGGATCTCTAGAGGTAATATCTTCAAATTCTAAGGTGGTGTATCTTCCTGTTATCTCTACATTGTTTTTTAATAAATAGCTTAGTTGCATGTTCATGGCGTTTCCAACCCTTACAATATCTCCAGTTTGTGTGCCATCTGTATTTATGGCAACAGGAGCATCTGCATCACGCATTGCATATTCACCCATAAAAGCAAACCCTTTGTATTTAAACATGGCATCTGCAAAAAATGTAGTAATGTCTGTTTGGTATAATGAGCCGTCGTTTAAAAACATATAGCTACCCATGTTGCTTCTTGTTTTTACAGCATCTTTATTATAATCATAGGTAAGCCCTACCATAAGTTTAGGTGCTTTTTCACGCTTTAAATCTCCCTGAGAATAATCTCCTTTTGATGCAAATTTCCCAAAAGGTAAAAACTCCAAACGCCCAGTGTATTGCAAGCCGCCTTCATTTCCTTCGGTGATGTTTCTACCTTCACCTTGGGAAACAGCAATTTTCTCACGAATCATAAAGTCTCCAAAGAGTGTTGCGTGGTGTCTTAGTTGTAGCCCCACATCACGGTCAATATTAAAATTACTATTAAGTAATGATCGGTTTATAAGCTGCAAGTTTGCAGAAGATACAACACGCTCTACGTTTCCTGGTAATTTGGTTTGTCCTGCCCAAAGTTCAAAATTTTGGAAGAAATTCCACATTACAACGGCATCTAGTATGATACGCGGTGTGTTGCGATTAAATTCGCTCGCTCCAGATACATCTCTGTTAGAAAGGCCAAGCTCAACCTTATATTTAAGTTTTGGGCTGTAGGCAAACCCGCTAAATTTTAAACGGGCTCTTCTAAGTAAAAAGTTTTGAGTTGCATCACCGTAGGTTTCTCCATTATAATCCCACTGAGAGTTAAATCTAGCCTGGATACGAGGTGCAAATTTTACACTAAAAGAACTGTCTTTGGCAACAAAGTTTATAAGCCCTTTACCAAATTTTGTATCGGTAATGGTTTGTGCATTTGAGATAGTGTATGCAAAACATACAACCACAATAAGTAGGTTACGTAATTTCATTTTGAAAATCTATTTTAGTTTTTGTCGAAGGCAAAAGTCCAAAATAATTAGGTTTCCAATGTTAACAGAAGTTTAAGTTTATGTTGTTTTTATGTGTTATTTTTAATAAAAAAAGGCCATCTGTAAAGATGGCCCAAACGTAAAAATCTAGTCGACAAAAACTAAAGGATTTTCTCACGCTTGTACAAATAACGTATTACAATGTACCTTTTGTACCAAATTATTGCTGTATCCAACCCCAATTAGAAATATCTACAGCAGTGCCGTTAAATACATTGTTTGCAACGTCTGTCATTGCTTCCCCGTCAACAATAATATTTTCAATTGGACCCTCGTCTTTCATGTCTACATTGGTGTCATATCCAGCTAAAAATACATTTGTCATTGTTGCCCCAGACATTTTCTTGAATTGTAATGCTGTTCCACCAAAAGTAGATACGGCTGTAAAATTCGTGATTGTTGGATTGTTGTTATCACCATCTGCCTCAATTGCAGTAGAGAACCCTTCGTTGTTATGAACAACATAGGTATTTGTTAATGTTCCATTCCAGCCCTCTGTCCAGTCTACAGAGTCATCTTGGTTGTTTTCTGCATATAGGTTGGTGATTGACACGCTTCCTCCAAAAAACTCAACACCATCATCTGCGCCATCTACTAATGCTAGGTTGTTAATACTTGTGCCACTTCCAACAGCGTATAGCGTAAGGCCATTGTATTGAGAGTCTGCGTTAATTTGCGCACCGGCATTTTTAATAACAAGAAAGCTTATGTTCCCAGAACTATCAGAGGTGTTTGTGCCACCATAAATAAATCCACCAACTTCTGCCGTTGCGTCAACACCTTCAGTAGTAAGCGCATCTCCAAGAAGAACAAGTCCTCCCCAGTCTCCTTGGTTGCCAGCACTACTTTTCATTACAACAGGCAAACTTGCGGTACCCTGTATGTCTATTTCTGCTCCTTTTTCAATTGCTATATAATTGTTGCTAGCTACTTGTGAGATAATTTGTGTTCCAGCAGGAATCGTTAATGTTGCCCCAGATTTTACAATATAAGAGCCTGTAAGAGTATACCCTTGGCTAGGGTCTAGAATTCGGTCACCCTCTTGAGTTCCATTTAATTCAAAGTTTACTGGATCGATGTCTTGATTTGTGTCGAAATCATCATCGTTTCCACAAGAGGAAAAGAACATTACTGTTGTTATTGCAATGAGTACTGTTGCATTTTTTAAGTGTTTCATTTTGTGTTTAGTTTAAGGTTAAGATTTAATTTAAAAAGTGTATTTGAGATTTAGTCCGACTTGACTTCCTTTTGTATAAGAAAGGATCGTTTCATTTGTTTGAATTTGCGTGGTAGGATTTCTAACCAATTGTGTTCTTTTTATTTCAGGATTTAACATATTTCTTGCAACAAGACCCATAACTAGTTTTTCTGTAATGGTTTTTGTAGCAGTAAAGTTTAGGGTAACTAAACCATTTTCTATGATAGCGTCATTGTAGTTAGTCTCTCCAGAGTCTCTAATGGTTGCGTTTCCTAAAGCAAATATTTTATCTGACGCATAGTTTGCAGTTATAGTTGCTATTAATGGCTTTCTTGTGTTACTGTCATAGCTTAAAGAACTATTTACAATCCAGTCTGAGGCTCCTTGTAACCCTACTTGAGTTATTCCTTTGTATCTGTAGGTGTTTATAAAATCTCCGTTTTCATCTACAATTTCTTTAAGGTCTTGTTTGTGCCACATTCTTGAGGCGTTTATATTTACATCTAGGTTTGCTGTATTGTTTTTTGTACCATCAATTAACACCAAGCGCCCTTCAATTTCAATTCCATAGACAGTTGCCTTTTCAGATGTGTTGAAATATGAAAATGCTCCAGAAGCCCCTCTATCTTGTACTTTGTTTATAGGGTCTTTAATTTTTTTATAGAAACTAGTAAATGATATAAGTTGTCCTTTTGATGGGAAATACTCAAATTTTAAATCGTAATTTGTGTTTAAAGAGGCCTCGATATCTTTGTTTCCTCTAGTTACTTGACCAACTGCAGATACATATTCGAAAGGGGCAATTTCTTTAAATTCAGGTAGTGTTGTAGAATAACTATTAGCAAAGCGAAGATTTATCTTTTCTGTAGCGGCATATTTAAGATTCAAAGAAGGGTACAATTTTTCATAATTTTTTATAACCTTTCCAAGCCTTCCAGGTATGTTACCTACATCAAATTTCACATTAATTTGATCGTTCTGATACCTTAGCCCACCCTGTAAGGTAAACTTTCCAGTAACACCAGTTGCCTCAATATAGGTTCCTAAAGACTCCAAGTTTCCTCTGTAACGATCTGCAGGAAGGGTGTTTATTTTCAACAACCCATTTGCAATGTTTTGTTGGGTAAAGATTTCTGAAAGTGCATCAATAGAAGTTGGGTTAATTGCATTAAGAGCTGTTTCTTGAATACCGAAGAATTGAGAATCAAAATTACGTTCCTTGTTTCTGTAAGTACCGCCAAAATCAACTTTAAAACTAGTATGGTCAGTGTTTTTTATAACAAGCTCGTTGTTTATGCGCCCGTTGTATTCTATATCTTGAATTTTTTGAATTGTTTTACGTTGTTGAAACCCTCCGTTTCTTCCTAGCTGTACCAGTGTTGGGTCTTCAGCAAAATTAAAATTCACCTCATTTCTAATTCTGTTTGGCTCATCGGCCCCTAGGTAGTTATATCCTAGGGCCCAGTCTAATGTGTTTTTCTGGCCAAGAGTATTTTTTCCGCTAAGCTGTGTAATAGAGGCAAGTGTCTTTTTCGTATTTTGATCTCTTATAAACTGAAATGCTTCTCCAACATTGGTTTCCTCAAAAATTGTAGCGGTTCCTGCACGCCCACCCTCAAATACCTCATCTTGTATTTTGTTTATAAATAAAGACGTTATTTCAAATGTATTACCGTCATTGGCGCGGTATTTTCCTGTTACAAGCCCTGAGGTTGCAACTGTTTTTCTCCACCGTGTGGCATCTGGAATCGTGTCATCGATAAAGTTTCCTCTAAATTCTCTAAAAACCCCTTCACGATATTCAAAATTGGAAGATTGACCTAGGGTTGCTAGTACCTTTACTTTTTCACCAATTTTAGCACCTGCACTTACAGAAAATGAGGTGTTAATTGGGGCGCTTATTGTTCCAGGGGTCCAAGATTCATTGGTTAGGGCTTCTCTTGTGCTTAGGTTTGTTGAATAAAAACCAACAGTGATGTGTTCGTTATTTGGGGTTACTTTAAAATTACTAAACACGCCATTGCTTATAACATTAGAATTTACGGAACTAGAGGTGCTGCCAGACAGTAATTTATTGCCAATAAGCTCTTTTGTGCTAATATTTACATTTCCAGATGCCTGATCTGCAGACAAGCGGGAAGAGCTTGTTTTGCTCACATCAATACTCTCTATGAGTCTTGTGGTGAAAAGGCTAAGATTTATATTCTTTTTTTCAATATCATCTGATGGAATTGGTAATCCATTTAAAGTGGTATATAAATACCGATCTCCAAGTCCTCTCACAAAAACTTCACCATTACCTTCAGATTTTGAAATTCCAGAAATTTTTGTGGTAGCTGAAGCCGCATTAGAGATTCCTAATTTTGCCAACTCCACCGATCCAATACTTTCTTTTATTGTAGTGGCTTTTTTTTGTTCTAATAGTAAAACAGTTTTTGTATCCCTTCTTAGGCTTGTCTTTATAACAACCTCATCAAGAGCTGCAGCACTAGGGCTTAGGCTAAGGTCTAGAGTAACAATTTGATTAACATTAATGGCAATAGTTTTTTCTATGGTTTGATACCCAACAAAACTAAATTCTACAACATAGGTTCCAGGGGCAAGATCATCTATGGTATACAGTCCATCAAAATCTGAGGTCGTTCCTTTGCTGGAGTCTTTTATGAGCACGTTTGCGAAAGGCAGGGGCTCATTGTTCATTTGCTTGTCTGTCAATGTACCTTTTATGGAACCTGTTTGAGCAAAAGTCATGCAGGTGAGTAAACTTATAAATAGTGTGTTAAATTGTTTCATTAGTTGTTTTTGATTTCGGTACAAAGATGCGGGGCTATCGTAAAGTTGGTGTTACCGAAATATTATGCTTCTATGACCTATTGGTTATTATAATGTTAAGAACTCTACGTTATGGTTATGGGTTTTGGTTTTGTAAAATGAGTATATTGCTATCACCAAAATTTAGTGAGTTATGATGCAATGGGAACAACTACTATCCCTTAAAAAACAAGGGGTAACAAACAAAAGACTACGTATAGAAGAAGACCCAACTCGTCTGGGTTTTGAGGTAGACTATGACCGTATTATTTTCTCGCAAGCCTTCAGAAGCCTGCAAGATAAAACCCAGGTAATACCCCTGTCGCAAACCTCTTTTGTGCACACTAGATTAACCCATAGCCTTGAGGTTTCTGTAGTAGGGAGATCTTTAGGACGCACCGTAGGTAAGGCAATACTTGAAAAACACCCGCAATTAGAGTCTATACACGGCTATCATTTTAATGATTTTGGCGCTATTGTGGCGGCAGCTTCTTTGGCTCATGATATAGGAAATCCTCCTTTTGGACATAGCGGTGAGAAGGCCATAGGAGATTATTTCTCCAACGGAAGAGGAAAACGCTTTAAAGCATTGCTTAGCGATAAAGAGTACCAAGATCTTGTAGATTTTGAAGGCAATGCCAATGGTTTTAAAATAGTAACCCAGTCCAAAAACGGATTAGATGGCGGCTTGCGCCTTACTTATGCCACACTAGGCGCCTTTATGAAGTACCCCAAAGAATCCTTACCTAAAAAACCGACCTCGCACATTGCAGACAAAAAGTTTGGGGTATTTCAGTCAGAAGTTTCTTTCTTTGAGCAGGTCGCTCAAGAGATAGGTCTTACCAAACGTGGAGAAAAAGAAGATCTAAGTTACAACCGTCACCCCTTGGCATATTTGGTAGAAGCGGCAGATGATATTTGTTACACAATTATCGATTTTGAAGACGGTATCAATCTAGGACTTATAGAAGAAGAGTTTGCCCTAGAATATCTTATTGCACTGGTTAAGCATACCATAGACACAACAAAGTACCACAAATTAAGTGACAGTAAAGATAGGTTAACCTACCTAAGGTCTATGGCCATTGGGGTTCTCATACAAGAGGCTGCACAACTATTTTTGGCAAATGAAGAGGCTATATTGGCAGGAACCTTCACAGGATCTCTGCTAGACAACAGTAAATATAAGGCACAAATAAATGACATTATTAAAATTTCGGTTACCAATGTGTATCAAAGCCAAGAGGTTATTGAAAAAGAAATAGCCGGCTATAAAATACTATCTGAGCTGCTGGACACCTTTACCACTGCCGTAGAAAACTATCACACCAGTGGAGAGTTGCGCCACTATGATGCGCTTATTTTGACCCACTTTGACGCCTCTATTAAACAGCCGCAATCTGTCTATCAATATGTAATGGCATGTTGTAGTTTGGTTTCAAGATTAACAGATGGTAATGCCTTACAAATATTTCAAAAAATAAACGGAAAAATATAAGGAGTTTTTTTCTGTTAAATCTGTTAAAAATGTTAATTCCTCTTTTTTGTTCGAGTTGTGTGCGTAGCTTTGAAAATAAAATTAGCATCCTATTATGAAAAAGTACGCATTCTTATTTTTGTTATGTACCATTGGGTTTAGTAATGCTCAAGACAATCAAGCCATCCTAGAAAACCATTTTAACACCAATAGAGCCCAAATGGGTCTCTCTCAAGAAGATGTTAGTGATTTTAAGGTAGCATCTTCAACATACTCTAAGAGTATGAGAATAGATAATGTGTACGTCTCTCAGCGTATATCTGGTATCGAGGTCTTTAACTCAACTTCGGTTTTTGGACTTAAAAATGGTGTTGTTGTGTCTTCAAAAATGGGTTTTATACCAAACACAGCACAGAAAATAAATACCACAACTCCAGTGATTTCTGCTCAAAACGCAATTTTTAAAGCAGCTACAGCTATTGGAATAAGCGCTCCAACAGCACTAGAGATTTTAGAGACCACAGCGCCCAATAGTTTTGTTTTTAATACCGGATCAATCTCTTTAAATAACATACCTGTTTCACTGGTATTTCAACCAATGCAGGACGGTACCCTCAACCTTGCCTGGGATATTAGTATCTATTTGCTAGACGCTTCTCATTATTACTCTATGAGAATAGACGCCATTACAGGCGCTTTACTCTCCAGTAATGACTGGGTAACTAGTTGTGATTTTGGTAAGCCAACTCACAATCATCTTCCAAATACCAATACCAGCAGTAGCTTTTTACATAAACCAGAAAACACAGTCTCATTCAATGCACAAGGCGGGGTAAGCTACAGAGTATTTCCTGTACCCTTTGAAAGCCCTAACCACGGTAGTGATGAGTTAGTACTTGACCCTGCAAACCAAGACGCTTCTCCTTTTGGATGGCATGATACCAATGGCGCTCCAGGACCAGAATATACTATTACAAGAGGTAATAATGTAATAGCTAGAGATGATATAGATAACAACAACTCTGGAGGCTTTTCTCCAGATGGAGGCGCTTCATTGACCTTTGATTTTCCTTTTAATTTCAATGCAGCTCCTGCAGAAATGTTACCAGCAGCAACCACCAATTTATTTTATTGGAACAACATCATGCATGATGTGTATTACCAATATGGTTTTGATGAAGCTAGTGGTAATTTTCAAGATAACAACTACGGAAATGGCGGCACCAGCGGAGACTTTGTAGATGCTCAAGCTCAAGATGGTGGCGGTACTAACAATGCAAACTTTTCTTCACCACCAGATGGTAATAATCCAAGAATGCAGATGTATTTATGGAATGCACCAGCGAGTAATGCATTAACTATTGACGGTTCTCTTGCAGGTGATTACCTTGGTGTTGCTGCCGATTTTGGAGCTCCACTTCCAGAAGACACTCCTATTGTAGGACAATTGGCTTTAACCCTTGATGATGACCAAGGAGCCTCTGAAGACCCTTATGATGCTTGTGATGACCTGTTAAATGGAGCAGATATAAACGGGAGTATTGCGGTAATAAGAAGAGGAGAGTGTCAATTTGGATTTAAGATATTGGCTGCGCAAAACCAGGGAGCTATTGCTGTTATTATAATTAACAATGTGCCAGGAGCACCAATAACTATGGCTCCAGGAGAAGTAGGAGACCAAGTTACTATAACAGCTATTATGATTTCACAGGCAGACGGAGATGCTATCATTGCAGCGTTGCTTGCTGGAGAGCAGATTGAAGGTTCTTTATTAAATAATACCGCCTACCAGCTAGATGGTGATGTAGATAATGGAATTATAGCTCATGAATACGGTCATGGAATTTCCACCAGGCTTACCGGTGGGAGATTTAATTCAGGCTGTTTGCAAAACGATGAGCAAATGGGCGAGGGCTGGAGTGATTGGTTTGGCCTAATGCTTACACTACAGCCGGGAGATCAACCACAGGATATTCGTGGTATTGGAACTTATGCAACCGGTCAGGCTACAGACGGTGGTGGTATTAGAGAGGCTCCTTACAGCACAGATTTTTCTATCAATAATTACACCTACCAAGATACAGATGGGAATGTTTCTGTTCCTCATGGTGTTGGTTTTGTTTGGGCAACTATGTTATGGGAAATGACCTGGGATTTAATAAACCAATATGGTTTTGATCCAGATTTATACAATGGTACAGGGGGAAATAACATAGCTATGCAACTGGTTTTAGATGGTCTTAAACTACAGCCTTGTAACCCAGGTTTTGAATCTGGTAGAGATGCTATACTAGAGGCAGATATGCTGGCAAACGGTGGTGCAAATCAATGTTTAATCTGGGAGGCATTTGCTCGAAGAGGATTAGGTTTGTCTGCCTCACAAGGAAGCGCTAATAGCCTAAATGACCAAACAGAGGCCTTTGATGTTCCACAAACACCAAATTGCCTTTTAGCCTCTACAGATAGAGCCCTTCTAGATAGTGGTATTATTTTATACCCAAACCCTGCAAACCAAACTGTAAATATTAGTGTTACTCAGGCATCTGGAAATGCAAACGTATCTATTTTTGATATAAACGGTAGATTGATAATCACTAAAGAAATTTCACTTGACACCACAACTAGTTTGGATGTAAGTCAAGTTACATCTGGAGTATATCTAGTTCAAGTTACAGCACAGGAAGGTTTTACAAAAACAACCAAACTGATTATAGAGTAAGCTAGTACACATATAAAAAAAGAGGCCTTTTTATCAAGGGCCTCTTTTTTTATGTGCAATAGGTAAGTAACCTTTGTTTTATTTTTTCTGGGGATATACCCTGTAAATCTTGTAACTGACTTATCCTTGCATGTTCTGGGAATTCATCCTTAACACCAAGTAGCTCCACTTTATTAGTGTATTTGGTAGAAGCTTTATACTCTAAAACAGCGCTCCCAAACCCGCCACTTATAACGCCATCTTCTAGAGTTATTATAGTTGTGTAGTGTTCAAAAATTTCAGCAAGTAATCTTATATCCAGCGGTTTTACAAAACACATATCATATATTCCTACTTGATTTTTTTGCGCCTCTAAGTCAAGCAAACCAAGAGCTTCTCGTGCATTTTGAACCATACTGCCAATGCACAAAAGAGCAATGGTAGTACCCTTTTTTAGTTCTTCTGCTTTGCCAATAGTTGTTTTTTCAAAGGGCTGTTTCCAGTCTAATATATTGCCGCGTCCTCTTGGGTACCTTATGGCTATTGGCAAGTCTAGACCCAGTTGTGCGGTGTATAAAATGTTACGAAGTGCAATAGCATTGCTGGGTGCAGCAATGATAATATTTGGAATACATCTTAAAAATGCCATGTCAAAAATACCATGATGGGTTGCACCATCCTCCCCAACGATGCCAGCTCGGTCTAAGCAAAATATAACAGGTAGTTTTTGTAGGCACACATCATGTATAACCTGGTCATAGGCTCGTTGTAAAAATGTTGAATAGACATTACAAAACACATGTAATCCTTGGCTGGCAAGCCCTGCAGATAAAGTAACGGCATGCTGTTCTGCAATGCCAACATCAAAAGCACGTTCAGGAAAGGCATCCATCATATATTTAAGAGAGCTTCCCGTTGGCATGGCAGGAGTAATACCTATAATGTCATTATTTTCTTTGGCTAGCTCCACAAGTGTGTGTCCAAAAACATCTTGAAATTTTGGAGCCAGTCCTGCTGTATTGCTTTTTTCTCGATCTCCAGTTGCGGGATTAAACTTTCCAGGGGCATGGTAGGTCACTTGGTCTTCTTCTGCCTGTTTAAGTCCTTTCCCTTTTTTTGTGATAACATGCAGTATCTTAGGGCCCTTTTTTTGTAGAAGCTTTTCAAAAACAGTTATTAATTCAGCAATATTATGTCCATCTATAGCCCCTGTGTAATCAAAATTTAATGCTTCAAATATATTATCTGTATCTGGGGCACCGTCTAGAGTTACTTTAGTGAAATATTGTTTTAAAGCACCCACACTAGGGTCTATACCAATAGCATTATCATTTAAAATAACTAGAATGTTTGTATCTGTAACTCCCGCATGGTTGAGGGCTTCAAAAGCCATTCCGCTGGCTATAGACGCATCTCCCACCACAGCTATGTGTTGTCTGGTTTTATTGTTTTTTAAACCAGCTGCAATAGCCATTCCTAGACTAGCAGAGATAGCGGTGCTACTGTGTCCTGTTCCAAAACAGTCATAAACGCTTTCTTCAATTTTTGGAAACCCGCTAATGCCGTCTAATGTTCTGTTGGTATAAAAAACTTCTTTTCTTCCAGTGAGTATTTTATGGCCATAGGCTTGATGGCCAACATCCCATACCAATTTATCATCTGGTGTATTAAAACAGTAGTGCAATGCAATAGTTAGCTCAATAACTCCTAGTGAGGCTCCTAGGTGTCCTTCTTTTACAGCGACAACACCAATAATAAAATCTCTTAGCTCTTGGGCCAATTGTGGTAATTGATCTTTAGAAAGTAATCTAAGATCTTTGGGAAATGATATGGTCTCTAATAGGTTTTGTGACACAACACAAAGATACTAGAATTAATACATCGTGCGTGGTTAGTTTTTGTAGTGCATGTAAAATAATGTGTAGCATTATTTTTTTAGTGTATTAACTCAATAACCATTATTTTTAGGGCTAATAAAACCTATTTTGATAACACCTCACGACGATATTTATTTTATGAAACGGGCCCTGCAAGAGGCGCAAGCCGCCTATGATAAATCAGAAATTCCTATTGGTGCTGTTATTGTTGCAGATAATCAAATCATAGCAAGGGCACATAATCTTACCCAGACTCTTAATGATGTTACAGCACATGCAGAAATGCAAGCCATTACAGCGGCAGCTAATTTTTTGGGCGGGAAGTATTTACATAAATGTACGCTATATGTAACCATAGAGCCCTGCCAAATGTGTGCAGGAGCTTTATTTTGGAGTCAAATACCTACCATAGTATATGGCGCCCCTGATTCCCAAAGAGGATGTATTGCAATGAAAACTAAGCTGCATCCTAAAACAAAGATAAGTGGTGGCGTTCTTGCCAAAGAAGCTGCCAGCTTATTGCAGCAGTTTTTTATTGAGAAAAGAAACCTTAACTAAAATAGTAAAACAAGAAAACCCGCTTTTATAAAAGCGGGTTTTCTTTTGCTTAAAAAAGTTATATAACTGTTACTTGCGCAGCTACAGTTCCTTTTCTTCCTTCTTCTTCAACATATGTTACTTTATCACCTTCGTTAAGAGATGGCCCGTTAACTCCTGTTACGTGTACAAAAATTTCTTGTCCAGTTTCATCATTTGTAATAAAACCAAACCCTTTAGATTCGTTAAAAAATTTTACTGTTCCTTCCATTTTCTAATTATAATACATTAATAATATAACAAATGTATGGAAAAATAAATATCAAAAGTAGTCTGTATACGGTTTTTTGATATTATAACTTATTGTTATTGGTGTGTTTACGCATTTTCAAGATGTTTTCTTGATTGAGCATATACTGGGTTACATCCTTTCCTTTCCAGCGGTAATACACAAAAGTAGGCATCCAGATAAAGAACAAGGTTGTAACGCCCAAACCTATACATAGTTGTGATATAGCAAGATCTTCTTCACCAATATAAAAGCCATAGCTTGCCAAAATAACTGCAGCAATAAAGAATATGTATAAAAGTATACGCATGTGTTTTTATTCTTGAATGTCTAGTTTTAGGTGTAGCTCTGTGAGTTGAGTACCATCTAGTGGGGCAGGGGCATCAATCATTACATCACGACCGCTATTGTTTTTTGGGAATGCTATAAAATCACGTATGGTTTCTTGTCCTCCAAGAATTGCAACTAGCCTATCTAGACCAAAAGCAATACCTCCATGAGGTGGTGCACCATACTCAAAGGCGTCCATTAAAAATCCAAACTGTGCTTTGGCCTCTTGCTCACTAAAGCCTAAATGTTTTAACATAGTGGCTTGGGTTTGCTTGTCATGAATACGGATAGAACCTCCACCAATTTCATTTCCGTTTAATACTAAGTCATAGGCATTTGCCTTCACCTCTCCAGGGCTTGTTTCTAGAAGCTCCATCTGTCCAGGTTTTGGAGATGTAAAAGGATGGTGCATGGCATGATAGTTTCCTGTTTCTTCATCTAGTTCTAACAGCGGAAAATCAACAACCCAAAGGGGTGCAAACTCATCCTGCTTTCTAAGGCCTAATCTTTCTGCCAGTTCCATACGCAGTGCACTTAATTGTGCACGTACTTTATTGGTTTGACCTGATAATACGCAAATTAAATCTCCAGGTTTTGCGCCAGTTGTTTCTGCCCATTTGGCCAAATCTTCTTGGTCATAAAACTTATCTACAGAAGATTTATAACTACCATCATCATTACAACGGCAATATACCATGCCAAGAGCTCCTACTTGAGGACGTCTTACCCAGTCTATTAATTTGTCTATTTCTTTTCGGGTATAGCTATTTGCTCCCGGTACGGCAATACCAACCACTAATTCTGCAGTGTTAAAGATGTTAAATTCTTTGTGTTTTGCAACTTGGTTTAACTCTCCAAACTCCATTGCAAAACGAATGTCTGGTTTGTCATTTCCATACAAGCGCATTGCATCATCATACTGCATTCTAGGAAATGCTCCAATACTTACCCCGTTAATTTCTTTTAATAAATGGCGAGTTAATCCTTCAAAGGTGTTAAGAATGTCTTCTTGTTCTACAAAAGCCATCTCACAGTCTATTTGTGTGAACTCTGGCTGTCTATCTGCACGCAAATCTTCATCTCTAAAGCATTTTACAATCTGGAAGTATTTGTCTAGCCCACCCACCATAAGCAATTGCTTGAATGTCTGGGGTGATTGAGGGAGTGCGTAAAATTGTCCTTGATTCATTCTACTTGGTACTACAAAATCACGAGCACCCTCTGGAGTAGATTTAATTAAATACGGTGTTTCTACATCTACAAATCCTTGTCCAGATAAGTAGTTGCGCACCGCCATAGATACTTTATGCCTAAAGATAAGATTTTCACGCACTGGATTTCTTCTTATATCCAGATAGCGATATTTCATGCGCAGGTCTTCTCCACCGTCTGTTGTGTCTTCAATAGTAAAAGGCGGTGTAAGTGAGGCGTTAAGGATCGTCACTTTTGAAACTAAAATTTCTATATCCCCCGTTGGGATATTAGGGTTTTTAGACTCACGTTCAATTACAGTTCCTGAAATTTGAATAACAAACTCACGTCCAAGATTTTGAGCTTGCTGCATCATGTCTTTTTGTGTGCGCTGGGCATCAAAGATAAGTTGGGTTATACCATAGCGATCACGGAGATCTACCCAAACCATAAATCCTTTGTTTCGAGTTTTTTGCACCCAACCTGCAAGGGTTACTTCTTGTCCTATGTGTTCGGCCCTTAGTTGACCATTGGTATGTGTTCTGTACATGGGTATGTGTGTGTTTTGTCTTCCTTAAAAGAAGTATGCAAATTTAATAAGTTCTATGATAACGACCTTCTTTTTAAGGGATTTATAGCAATGCCAAAAACAACAGAAAGAAATAATTAAAAATTAGAGTGTAAATTTCATGTTATTACAGCTTTTCACCACATTTAATTTTTTCCTTAGATTGGTAATAAAAGAAATTAAAACAGAGTATTATAACTTAAATACCTATATATTTATATTGTAATTTTAATAATATCGTACCGTAAGAATTTAGATTAACCAATAGAGGTATTGGGCACGTATGCCAAAATGATGTTTTTTGTTTTTTACACGTAGTTTATTATTATATAAAGTCGCCTGTAGCACTACAGGCGACTTTTTTTAACCCCTCTTTATTGCGCTTTTGTTTCTTTTCTTTGCGCTACAAATAAAGCAATTTTCATTTTTAGTCGAGTAGCAAAATAGAACAGGATTGGTACAATTATTAATGTCAAAAATGTGGCAATGATTAAACCATATATAACAGTCCAGGCCAAAGGTCCCCAGAAAATTACATTATCCCCTCCCATATAAATATTAGCATCAAAATCACTAAATAAGGTAAAGAAATTTATGTTTAAGCCAATAGCCAGAGGGATTAGCCCTAAGACAGTAGTAATTGCTGTTAACAGTACAGGGCGTAATCTTGCCTTACCTGCTTGTATAATGCTATCTAGTAAATCTTCTTTTTCAAGGTATTGACTTGCACCTAGATCCAGCATATTTTTCTTTCTATCGATAAGCAGTTGGGTATAATCTAGCAGCACAACACCATTATTAACAACAATACCGGCAAGGGATATAATACCCATCATAGTCATGATAATAACAAAAGGAGCTCCAGAAATTACAATACCCCCAAAGACACCAATAAAGCTCAGGAATATAGCAATCATGATAATTAATGGCTTAGACACAGAATTGAATTGAAAAATTAATATCAGAAAAATTAAGCCCAAACCACTAAAAAAAGCACCCATTAAAAAGGCCTGTTCTTTATTTTGTTTTTCTAGTTGCCCTGTGTAATCAATTTTCACGCTATCTGGTATGCCTTCTATATTTAGCATTTCATTTTTTACCTGCGCAACTGCGGCTCCGGCATCTGTATATCCTGGAGTTAATGCAGAATACAGTGTTACAATTCTTTTAGATTGTTTATGCTTTATGGCACTAAACCCAGAGTTGTTTTTTTGAGATGCAACTGTAGAGACTGGTATTTCACGCAGTTTTCCGGTGGGTGTTCTAAAGGTTATCGATTGGTTAAAAAGCGCACTTGAGTTGTAGCGGCTTGCCTTGTTGAAACGAATATAAATATCATAATCTTCTCCGTCTTCTTTGTACACGCCTGCTTTGGCGCCAAATAAAGAATTACGCAGTTGCTGGCCTATTTGCCCAGCATTGACCCCTAGCTCACCTGCTTTTTCTCTGTCAATGAGAACCTGCATTGCTGGTTTGTCTTTATTGACGTCTATTTTTAGCTCATCTATGGCAGCTATGTTTTTAGTGTTTAAAAAAGCACGCATTTTTTCGGCAGCTGTGATAAGCTCATTGTAATCACTTCCAGAGAGCTCTATGTTTACAGGTGCTCCTTGTGGAGGTCCATTTGAGTCTTTCTCTACAGAGATGATAATTCCAGGATAAATTCCCTTTAAATCTTCTTGTACTTTTTTGCGCAATACCTCACTGTCTTCTCCACGGCGGTATTTGTACTCTCTCATAGAGGCTGTTATTTTTCCTCTATGGGGCATTTCTGCTGCAGAACCTCCATCTGTTTGCGGATTCCCAGCCCCTTCTCCTACCTGAGAAACAGCACTTTCTACCAAATAATTAAACCCTCCATCTGTGTACTGGTCACTATTTATAGTGTTGTATACACGCTTTTCAATTTCTTTGGTGATGGCATTTGTTTTTTCAATAGAGGTCCCTTGGGGATATTCTAGGTAGACAATAATTTGATTGGGTGTGTTGTCTGGAAAAAATTCAATTTTTGTTCTTTGGTTAGAAACCGAAATTCCAAATGCTGCAAAAGCTCCAAATAGCATTACAAAAGTAAACCCAATAATAAGATAAGGTCTTGCACCTTTAAAGGCTGTTGTGAGATTTTTTTTGTACCAATTCTCTAACCTAGTAAGTACTTTGGTCTGAAATGTGTTGGCAAGTTTACGAAGTATTAAACGATACACCCACAACATGATGGCAGTGAATATCATTAGGCTTCCAAGACCGCTATAAGTGCCCCCAAATGCCATAATAAATGCTCCAATACCTATCATAATTCCTGAAATAGCAATGATGTTTTTTAAAGGCATGTCTTTATCCTGGGTAGACATAAATTGAGACACAAGCACCGAATTAAAGAATATGGCAACAAATAAGGAAGATCCTAATACCACAGATAGCGTGATAGGGAAATAGATCATAAATTGCCCCATTAGCCCTGGCCATAGTCCCAGGGGTATAAATGCAGCGACAGTAGTTGCTGTAGATATAATAATTGGAAATGCAATTTCTCCAATACCTTTTTTTGCAGCATCTACGCGGCTAAGCCCTTCCTCGTCCATTAATCGGTATACGTTCTCTACCACTACAATACCATTATCAACCAACATTCCAAGACCCATTATTAGTCCAAATAGAATCATGGTGTTTAATGTGTATCCCATCCAACCCAATATCATTAATGACATAAACATAGACATGGGTATTGCAAAACCAACAAACAGCGCATTTTTAAAACCAAGGAAAAACATCAATACCGTTACCACCAAGATGATTCCGAAAATGATGTTATTAACCAAATCATCTACCTGCCCAATGGTTTTTGATGATTGATCATTGGTGATGTTTACCTGCAGGTTTGAAGGAAATACATTGGCCTGAGTTTGGGCAACAATACGTTCTATTTTTTCTGCGGCAGCAACCATGTTTTTTCCAGATCTTTTCTTAACATCTAGCATCACCACTTGGTTGCCGTATTCTCTGGCAAAGGTAGTTCTGTCTTTCTCCTTAAAACTTACAGTGGCCACGTCTTTTAAATAAACGATGTCTCCATTTTCTGACTTTACAACAAAATTTTCTAATTCTTTTGGGTTTTCAATTTCACCTAAAATCCTGATAGTTCTGCGCTGCCCACTTGTTTTAAAATTACCTGCAGACATTGTAGTGTTACCATTAGAGATAGCACCTTGAATATCTCTAAAGCTAACAGAAGAGGCCATCATTTTATAGATATCTACAGCAACCTCTACTTCTTTTTCTTGAGCTCCACGAATATCAACTTGTTTTATTTCTTCTAGATTTTCAATTTCATCTTGTAGGTATTCTGCAAATTCTTTTAATTTTTCTACTGGATAATTACCTGAAATATTGATGTTAAGAATGGGCATTTCTTCACTCATACTGAGTTCAAAAATAGTAGGTTCTACTTTTGCACCATTAAAGGTAGGCCAATCCTCATTGGAGGTTTGGGTGTCTACCTCGTCTTTAACTTTTTGCTTTGCATTGTCTACAGAAATACCTTCATCAAACTCAACCACAACCATAGAGTAGTCTTCTTGAGAAGTGGAGGTTATTTCTACCACATTGCTTACTGTTTTTAACTTATCCTCAAGGGGGTCTGTGATAAGTTTTTCTATGTCCTCTGCGGTATTTCCGGGATATACAGAGCTAATGTAAATTTTTGTTTCTCTAATTTCTGGAAAGTTTTCGCGTGGCATGTTATTGTATGCACTTCCTCCTAAAAATAGCACCAATAACATTGCCATATAAATGGTTGTTTTGTTATTAATGGCCCAAGATGAAAGTTTAAACTCTTTCTCGGTATTTTTTTTCTGCTTTGCCATAGTTGTTACAAATTAGTAGGTGATGATTTTTACAGATTGCCCGTCTTTTACGCTTCGAGCTCCCTCTTCAATAATTTGATCTCCGTCCTTTAGGCCTGATAAGACCTCGATGCTATTTCCTTGTTTTTTTCCTGTTTCAATAATCACAAGACTAGCCACTGCTTTGTCTTGATTTATTTGTTTTAGAATGTAGATATATTGTTCTCCTTGTGCATTTTCAGAAATAATACTTTGTGGTATCACAATAGCATTTTTATTTGTGTAGTCGTTAATTTTTAATCGTGCAGTTAAGTTAGGCTTGATATTGTTTTTCTTGTTTTCTACCTCGATTTCAGCCTTAAATGTTCTGTTATTAGGATTTATAAAACTTCCTGTTTGGCTTATTGTTGTCTCTAGGGTTTCTCCTAGTACAGGAAAGGAAACCTCAACTTGTTTCCCTACTATGACACTGGTTATATATGTTTCTGGCACATCAGCCTTTACATACATATTCTCTAAACTCACAATCCTAAGTATTGCTGTTAGTCCTGGGGCTACCACATTTCCTTTCTCTGTAATGATATCATCAATAGTACCAGAAAAAGGAGCCTTAATACTTGCTTTGGCTACTTGTTGTTGCATAGAGTTAACCGCTTTTACTTGTCCATCATAAGCTGTTTTTGCTTGAAGGTATTGTATTTCGCTACCAATGTTTTGACTCCATAGGCGCTCCTGTCTCTCAAAAGTTGTTTTGGCAAGAACTAACTGCACCTGCATTTGTGCCAATGATTGGCTCATGCCACCATCATCTATAGTAGCAAGAAGCTGTCCTTTTGTTACGCGTTGTCCTTTTATTACATGTATTTTCTTTAAGATGCCACCCATTTCTGGGGTGATTAGAATGTTTTGATCTGTTTCTACACTTGCTTGCAATTCAACATAATGTTTGAAAACTGTCTTACTTGCTACAAAAGAAGTTATTAAAGGCATGTTTTTTTCTGGATTTAATGCTGCCAGAGCCTTATCTAATGATTTTATTTGCGTATTTATTTCTTGTTGTTGTAATACAATCTTGTCACGTCTTTTTTGGATTGCTTCCGCGTTTTCAGAGGCTATTACCTCTTGGATTGTTTCTTGTTTTTGGTCTGCGCAGCTAGTAAGTAAAACTGTGATGGTTAGTAGTGTGATTATTTTTCTCATAATTGGTTGTAGTGCTATTTAATCTTAGTATTTGTTTTTAATGTCTTCTACAGACATCCTTAAATTTGGAGTGTTTAAAACCGTTTCCATTTCAGCTTTGGCATTTATAATTTCTACCATAGCATTCAAGTGTTGTTGTTGTACACTAAATAATTGGCTTTGAGCTTGTCTTAAATCAAAACTTGTCGCCAAACCTTCTTTAAACTTTACCTGGTTTTTATGTTCAATACTTCTGGCTAGGACAAGGTTTTTTTCAGTGTTTTGATAACGCTCTAGACTATACTGATAGTTACTTTTTGCTCTTTCAAAGTCTAGTTTTACACGCTGGATAGTTTGATCAAAATCTGTTTTCGCTTGGTCTAGGGCTATTTTTGCTTGCTGGTTTCTAGCATTTCTTAGGCCACTAGAGAAAACAGGAACATTTAATGTTATCCCAAAAGCAGAAGATTGATACCAGTTTTGATCACTACTGAAAAAATCAAACTGATTTCCAAAGCCTGTACTCCCATAATCGATAAAACCATTTAAAGAAGGCATGCCTTGGCTTTGTTCAAGTTTTAACTCTATCACGCGCTGGTTGGTAAGGTTTTCTGCAAGTTTATAGTCCAGGTTTTTTTCGATTTCCAAGGTGTTGTTCAAAAGGGCTAGAGAAATGTTATCTGAGGTGAGTCCTTCAAGGGTATTGGTTAATACCACATTTTTATCTACACTAATACCTAAGGTTAGGTTTAATAATTGTTTTGCAATATTAGAAGACCTTTGAGCATTACTTAATTGTGTTTTCTCATCTAATAATGTAATTTCTAACTGCTGTATAGCTTGTTGTTCTACAAGGCCGTTTTCATAGACCTTTGTTGCCTCAAAGAGATTTTTTTCTACATTAGCAATGTTGTTTTTTGTAATTGCTATAAACGCATCTGCCACTAGCACATTTGCATAGGCCTCGATAACTTGTTTTCTTACCTCTAGGTTAGTTTTTTCGTTTAGATTTTCATTAAAACTAAGGAGCGATTTCACACCTTCAAGTGCATACAAGTAGCTTCCGTCAAAAATGAGTTGGGTAAGGGTGGCAGAGGCTCCTAAATTTTGTTTCGTCCCGAAAACTATAGGAACAAAACCCTGAGGTGCAATGGGTGTCCCAGTGGCTTGTATGCCAAAAAACTCCTCAACTGTATTTATCACACTGGTTGTATTGTCAAAGGCAGCAGCAGGCAATAGAGAAACTCGTTGGCTTAGGTTGTTTTGGTAAGAAAAATTAGCGTCTATTTGAGGTAGCCCCATTGCTGTGGCTTCCCATTTTCTTTTTAATACCTTAGAAATTTCTCTTCTAGAATTAACAGTTGCATAACTACTATCAATTGCAAATGAGATGGCCTGTTGTAAAGAAAAAGAGTAGGTTTTGTCTTGCCCATATCCCTGTAGGCTTACTAAGGCACATAGTATAATGATGTATTTTTTCATTAGTCTTGGTTTGATTGTATCATTTGGTTTAATATGTTTCTTCCCTTTGGGGTAACAATTCCACGAAGGTGATATTCTAGGTACATTTCATAAAGTGTTTCACCCTCATACATGGTGTGAGGAAATAACGATTCTTCCTTAATACCTGTTATTCCGTTAAAATATATTCTGGCCACAAATTGCACTTCTATATTCTGGCGGTAGAGGTCTTGCTCCAAACCTCTGTTGAGGTTTTTGACAACACATTGTTGCATATACGAAAACTGACGTTGTTTTATGTTATTGTAAATAGCAGGGTAGTACTTTTGAAGTTGGTAGGTGGGTGATGCCTTCTCTTTTTGCATGTATTGCATCACTCTTTTTTTAATAGCATATAATTCCTGAATTGGATTTTGATTTAAATCACAAATAGCATCAATATCATGGCACACCGTCTCAAAGACATGATCTGTAACTACACCAATGATGGTTTCTTTATTGTTAAAGTGTGTGTAAATGGTTTTTTTAGAAATACCCATTTCTTTGGCAATATCATCCATAGTAACACTCTTGAAACCAAGTTTCATAAAGAGTTCTGTTGCCTTTAAAATGATATTTTTTTTCATAATTTGGGTGCAAATATACAAGGAAACTTAAAAAACAAAAAAAGTTTCCAACGTTTAATCTTTATTTAACACCTAGTGCGCTCTTTTTTTTAAAAAGGAGTTGCCTTTTGATAAATTCAAGTCATAAAAGATTGTGAACATCTCCTTTTAATATCTAGTTAATCCTTATTTTTGAGCAAATTTTATAGGATGGATATTTCAAAATACAGTGACGCACTAGTTGCACATTTAGAGCATAAGGTTACCTTAAAAGAGCCCGCATCATTGTATGAGCCCATAAAATATATACTTACCCTTGGAGGGAAGCGCCTTCGCCCGGTATTAACTTTAATGAGTGCAGATTTTTTTGGAGGAAATTATACAAAAGCATTAGACGCCTCTCTTGCCGTAGAAATGTTTCATAATTTCTCTCTAGTTCATGATGATATCATGGACAATGCTCCTCTTAGAAGAGGCCACCAAACGGTCCATGAGAAATGGGATGTTAATACAGGGATTTTATCTGGTGATGCGATGCTCATTTTAGCCTATCAGCTTTTTGAAACCTATGAACCAAAGGTATTTATGCAATTGGCAGTTTTGTTTAGCAAGACAGCTTTAGAGGTTTGTGAAGGCCAGCAGTATGACGTTGATTTTGAAACAAGAAATGATGTTACCATTTCTCAGTACATCAAAATGATTGAATATAAAACAGCTGTGCTTATTGGCGCCTCCTTGCAAATGGGAGCTATTATTGCAGAGGCTTCAGAGTCTTGCCAAGAAAAAATATATGCTTTTGGAAAAAATTTAGGAATTGCATTTCAATTACAGGATGATTACCTAGACGCCTTTGGAAACCCCTTGACTTTTGGTAAACAAGTAGGAGGAGATATTATAGCCAATAAAAAAACATTTCTATACCTAACGGCCTTACAAAAAAGCACTCCTTCTGAGGCTCAAGAATTATCCTCATTGTTTGCTACTATGCCAAAAGATCCTTCTGATAAAATAACGGCTGTAAAAGAAATATTTGTCAGCTCAGGAGCTGCAAAAGCTACCGAAGATGAAATTGTAAGGTACACCAACACTTCAATCTCTTTATTACAAGACATTAAAATTTCACAGCAACACAAAGACACTTTAAAGAGTTTTGCAGATTTTTTAATGAATAGAAATGTCTAGGTTTTTCATTATATAAAAATTCTTACAAAAGGAATCCAAGGGCTTGTCTCCAAGAAAAACAAAAGCATTATAAAACCAAAATTACTTGTTATTTTTTGAGGGGTTTTCATTAGAGATTGTCCACGATAATTAGTGCCATAAATATCCCATTTCCAAAGATGGATTTTTAGGGATTTGTTGTATTTTTGCCTTGTTTTAAAACATCGCAGTATCCCAATTATGGATAAATATTCTTTTCTAAATGCAATTCATCCCGAGCAAATTTCGGAACTATACGCTACGTATTTAAAAACCCCAGATGTTGTAGAGCCTAGTTGGCGTGCTTTTTTCCAAGGTTTTGACTTTGGTATTGAAAGCGGTTCTGTTGCAGAAGGACTTGGTATTACAGGTGCTGATTCTGTTCCAGAAAATGTGCTAAATGAGTTTAAGGTGATAAAACTCATAGATGGTTACAGAACACGTGGGCATTTGTTTACTAAAACAAACCCAGTTAGAGAGCGAAGAAAATACCAACCCACATTAGGGCTTGAAAATTTTGGTCTACAGCAATCAGACCTGCAAACAGAATTTGAAGCAGGCTCAATCATAGGGCTTGGTAAAACAACCCTAGCGGTAATTGTAAGCCATCTGGAGGCTATTTATTGTAATTCCATTGGTGTTGAGTATATGTACATACGCAATCCAGAAGAAATTAAATGGATACAAAATTGGATCAATACCAATGATAATGCTCCTGAGTATTCTTCCGAGCAACAAAAACATATATTAAAGAAATTAAATCAAGCACTTTCTTTTGAAACCTTTCTGCATTCAAAGTATGTTGGCCAAAAGCGTTTTTCTATTGAGGGTGTTGATGCGCTTATTCCAGGGCTTGATACTCTAATGGAGCGAGGAGCAGAAAAAGGAGTAGAACAGTTTGTGGTAGGAATGGCTCATAGAGGCCGCCTTAATGTTTTGACTAATATCTTCGGAAAATCTCCTGAGGACATATTTAGTGAGTTTGACTCTAAAGAATACGACGAAGCAGAACTCTTTGATGGTGATGTGAAGTATCACATGGGCTGGACAAGTTTTAGAGAGACTGATGGAGGAAAACAGGTGCGTATGGACTTGGCTCCAAACCCATCCCATCTAGAGACAGTAAATGCTGTGGTTGGTGGTATTTCTAGAGCAAAAATAGATACAAAATTAGGTGGAGATGCCTCCAAAATATTACCTATTTTAATACATGGTGATGCTGCAGTAGCCGGCCAGGGTGTTGTGTACGAGTTTATTCAAATGGCGCAGCTAGATGGATACAAAACAGGAGGGACCATACATATTGTTGCAAACAATCAAGTTGGTTTTACTACCAACTACTTAGACGCGCGATCTTCAACCTATTGTACAGATATTGCTAAAGTGACCCTATCACCGGTATTACATGTAAATGCAGATGACGTTGAGGCGGTGTGTCATGCCTTTAGCTTTGCGCTAGATTTTAGACTGCAGTTTGGCCGCGATGTGTTTTTAGACATATTAGGGTATAGAAAATATGGCCACAATGAGGGTGATGAGCCTCGTTTTACACAACCTAAATTGTATAAAGCGATTGCAAAACATCAAAACCCTAGAGATATTTACGCTGCAAAATTAGTCCAACAAAATTGTATTGATGCGGGATATGTAAAACAGTTAGAGCTACAATACAAAGAGGAGCTTGAAGATGATTTGCAGGCGTCTCGAAAAAAAGACAAAACTGTCATCACTAAAATACTTGCTGATGATTGGGAGGGATATACTCTTGGCAGAAAGGAAGCTATCCTAACTCCTATAGACACAACATTTGCTTTAAAAAACCTAGATAAACTAGCTGACGGGATTACAAAATTACCTGCAGATAAAAAGTTTATGCGTAAGATAGAGCGCATTATTGCAGATAGAAATAAACAATATACAGAGCGTAACACCTTAGACTGGGCAATGGGAGAACTGTTGGCCTATGCTTCTTTAATGGAGGAAGGATTTGATGTTAGAATCTCTGGTCAAGATGTAGAACGCGGTACTTTCTCTCACAGGCATGCTATTATAAAAACAGAAGAAGATGGGGAACGTATCAATCTTCATAATACTCTTAATGTATCAGGAAAGATGCACATCTACAACTCACTGCTCTCTGAGTATGCTGTTGTAGGTTTTGATTATGGGTATGCCATGGCAAGCCCCAAGACACTTACTATTTGGGAAGCCCAGTTTGGAGACTTCTCAAACGGAGCGCAAATTATGTTGGATCAATACATATCTGCAGCAGAGAGTAAGTGGAAAACACAAAACGGTCTTGTGATGTTACTGCCTCATGGATATGAAGCCCAAGGATCTGAACATTCAAGTGCACGTATGGAGCGTTATTTGCAACTATGCTCTCGTGATAATTTAATTTTGGCAGATGTTACTACACCTGCAAACTTTTTTCACCTGTTGCGCAGGCAAATGAAATGGAATTTTAGAAAACCACTTATTGTATTTACACCAAAGAGTTTGTTGCGTCATCCTCTTGTTGTATCTTCAAAAGAAGAATTGGCCTTAGGAAGTTTCCAGGAAGTTATTGATGATCTCCAAGTAGTTAAAAAAAATGTCACTTCTGTGGTATTTTGTACAGGTAAGTTTTACTATGACCTTCTAGAGCGAAGAACACAAGACAAAAGAGAAGATGTAGCCATTGTGCGTATAGAGCAGTTGTTTCCATTGCCAACAGAGCAATTGGAGGCTATCATTGCCACTTATACTAATGCCAAAGAATATGTTTGGGCACAAGAAGAGCCAAAAAACATGGGCGCTTGGGGATTCATGTTAATGAATTTTGAAAGTGTGCCACTGCGCCTTGCATCAAGAAGAGTCTATAGCTCCCCTGCGGCAGGAAGTAGTACACGCTCTAAGGCAAGACATAAAGAAGTAATTGACAGTGTTTTTCAAACACCAAAAAAATAAGCCACTGCTCAGAATTAATTTGTATAAATTTTTCTGAACTTTGAATATATTAAAACAGGATTAAAATTTTGACGCGAGTCGAAACCATAACAGACATACTATGTTAGAAATGAAAGTTCCTTCACCGGGAGAATCTATTACCGAAGTAGAAATAGCTGAATGGCTAGTTCAAGACGGAGATTATGTTGAGAAAGATCAAGCAATTGCTGAGGTTGATAGTGATAAGGCAACACTAGAACTTCCAGCAGAAGCAAGTGGGATAATTACATTAAAAGCAGAGGAAGGTGATGCAGTTGCCGTTGGAGCTGTAGTTTGTTTGATTGACACAACTGCTGCTAAGCCAGAAGGTGCTTCAGTAAATACAGATACTCCAAGTGCAGAGAAACAGCCAGCAAAAGCTGCTACAATACAAACACCACCGGCCACAAAAGAGTCTTACGCAACAGGAACTCCTTCTCCTGCAGCAAAAAAGATTTTAGATGAAAAATCAATTGCATCCACAAGTGTTTCTGGTACGGGAAGAGATGGTCGCATTACAAAGCATGATGCTCTTAATGCAGTTCCATCTATGGGGTCTGTTGGTGCTAAAGTTAGAGGGGAGTCTAGAACAAAACTTTCAATGTTGCGCAGAAAAGTAGCAGAACGTTTGGTAGAGGCTAAAAATACAACGGCTATGTTAACCACCTTTAATGAGGTTGATATGGGGCCAATATTTGCCCTTAGAAAAGAGCACAAAGAAACCTTTAAAGCAAAACACGGTGTGGGTCTTGGGTTTATGTCCTTCTTTACACTTGCAGTGGTTCGTGCTTTAGAATTATATCCATCGGTAAACAGTATGATTGATGGTAAGGAAATGCTTACCTATGATTATAAAGATATCTCTATAGCCGTATCTGGCCCAAAAGGGCTCATGGTGCCAGTGATAAGAAACGCAGAAGATTTAACCTTTAGAGGTGTTGAGGCTGAAGTGAAAAGATTGGCAATTCGTGCTCGTGATGGACAAATTACCGTAGATGAAATGACGGGCGGAACGTTCACTATCTCTAATGGGGGTGTTTTTGGAAGCATGCTTTCTACACCTATTATCAACCCTCCGCAATCTGGTATTTTAGGAATGCACAATATTGTAGAGCGACCAGTGGTTAAAGACGGAGCTGTTGTTGTTGCTCCTATTATGTTTGTAGCACTTAGTTATGACCACCGCATTATAGATGGTAAAGAATCTGTAGGTTTCTTGGTAGCTGTTAAGGAAGCCCTTGAAAACCCAACAGAGCTATTGATGCACTCAGATATTAAAAAAGCCTTAGAGCTTTAATATAAAACAATCTCTATAAAAAAGGCTCATACACTGTATGAGCCTTTTTTTATACTAAGATGTTGATACAGGTATTTAACACAACTTATTTGAGATACATGCAATTGCGGCCATAGTCTATTACGGCGCTGTGTTTTTTTAAATAATCTGCTCCTAAAATGCCGTGAACTATTGTAGGGTCTACCTTAGAGATTGCTTTGTTAACGTGAGACAAATCAAACAATACAAAAGAGATGTTTTTTGTGAGATACCCCTCTAGTTCCAGAACATTGTTTAAGGCAAGCGCGGTTCTCATGTTAGAGTCTCCAGCGCCGGCTGCAATTACATCACTTTGCTGTTGGGTGAGATTAAAAATGCCAGCATGCTCAAACCCAACACAGCTCGATGAGGCACCTGTATCTATAATAAAAACACCCTTTTTGGCATTTAGTTTTACGCGGCAGGTATAATGGCCAGTGGTCATTTTACGCAATACAATTCTTTGAAAACCTTTGCCCTCTAATAAATTTCTTAACTGCACGGTATTTTTTTAACAAATATAGCAAACAAAATAGCTAGCTTTGTAATCATGTTTACAGACACACATACACACTTATACAGCGAGGCTTTTGACCTAGATAGAGACATTGTGATGCAACAAGCGAAGCATAGCGGAGTTTCACGGTTTTTTATTCCTGCTATAGATTCAAGCTATGCAAAAGCAATGTATGATTTAGAAGCATCCTATCCAGATTGCGTGCATTTAATGATGGGGTTACACCCTACCTCTGTTAAGGAAAATTATAAAGAAGAATTAGCCTTTGTAGTAAAAGAGCTTGAAAGGCGAAGTTTTGTTGCCATTGGTGAGATTGGGATTGATTTGTATTGGGACACCAGCACCTTGGCAATACAAAGGGAAGCTTTTGTTTTTCAAATTAGGTTAGCCAAAAAGTATAAACTACCTATTGTTATTCATTGCAGAGATGCCTTTGACCAAGTTTTTGAAGTACTAGAGCAAGAAAAAGGGGATGATTTGTTTGGTATATTTCATTGTTTTACCGGCAGCTTGGCCCAAGCAAAACAGGCTATTGGGTATAACATGAAATTGGGTATTGGCGGAGTTGTTACATTCAAAAATGGCAAGATTGATCAGTTTCTCAATCAAATTGATATAAAACACATTGTTTTAGAAACAGATGCGCCGTACCTTTCACCCGCCCCACATAGAGGCAAAAGAAACCAAAGTAGTTACCTATCTTTGATTGCAAGTAAAGTAAGTGCCTTGTATGCTATTTCTGAAGCACAAGTAGCAGAAATAACCACAGCAAACGCGGCAGCAATTTTTAAGATTTAACACACCTATTATATGATGACTACCCAAACAAGCACTATTTTATTAATCTATACCGGCGGAACTATTGGTATGATAAAAGATTCTGAAACAGGTAGTCTTAAAAATTTCAATTTTAATGACCTGCTCAAACACATACCTGAGCTTAATTTGCTGGATTGTACTATTGACACTCAAAGTTTTGATGATCCAATAGATAGCTCAAATATGGGGCCTGTATATTGGCAACAATTAGTAAGTATTATAGAAAACAAGTATGATCATTTTGATGGTTTTGTAGTCTTGCATGGAAGTGATACAATGTCTTACACCGCCTCTGCAGTAAGTTTTATGTTAGAGAATTTGACCAAGCCGGTTATTTTTACTGGATCTCAACTACCTATTGGAGATTTGCGCACAGATGCAAAAGAAAACTTGATTACCTCCATACAACTTGCGGCTTTAAAACAAGATAATGTCTCTGTTATTAAGGAGGTTGGTCTGTATTTTGAATATAAATTATACAGAGCCAATCGTACCACTAAAATAAATGCCGAGCATTTTGAGGCTTTTGCCTCTTTAAATTATCCTGCATTGGCTCAAAGTGGTGTAAATCTATCTATAGATTACAACGCTTTGCTAGTGCCCGAGAACAAACCTTTGTTGGTTCATAAAGAGTTGGAGCCAAAAATACTTCTGGTTAAAATGTTTCCAGGGATTACTCAGCAAATGGTGACCCATCTATTTAATGTAGATATGTTTAAGGGGCTTGTTATAGAAACCTTTGGTAGCGGAAATTTAACAACCCAAGGCTGGTTTATAGCTGCATTAAAAAAAGTTGTAGACTCAGGTGTCCCCGTTGTTAATGTAACCCAGTGCTCTGGGGGAAGTGTTGAAATGGGTCTTTATCAAACAAGTGCCGAACTAAAAAGTATGGGTGTTATAAGTGGTAAAGACATAACCACAGAGGCAGCACTCACAAAATTAATGTACTTACTAGCCATTGAAGATTCACAAAAAGATTTTAAAACTCTGTTTGAGACTCCTCTCAGAGGAGAAATGAGTTGATATTTCAATAAAATTGTGCCCTGTGGAATATAAAAAATTGTTTCTTTGCAACACAAAAAAATAGAGAGGTGGCCGAGTGGCTTAAGGCGCACGCTTGGAAAGCGTGTATACGGCAACGTATCGAGGGTTCGAATCCCTTCCTCTCTGCAAGGTTTTACCAAATAGAAATAACAATCTGTTTTTTAATAATGACCAAGATTGTTTAATTTTTTGGTACAGAAATTGATATTATTTTAAGAGAATAGTACACATCGTTTCTAGTAATTAGTTAGTTATTAGGGCGTATGAAACTCTATGGTACACTAATTAGCATAAAATGAAATAGCAAGCTTAAAATTCTTGTTTTTTACACAATAATTTTTATATCTTTAGAACCTCAATTTAACTAAAAATTAAAACTAAACTTTAAGTCAATAGCAATGAAAAAATTATTTTCTATTATGGCAATTGCCGCACTTGTTTTTGCGGGATCATTAACAGCAAACGCTGCAGTGCCAACAACTTCAACTTCATTAGTAGCAGCATCTACAGTAACTCTTGTGCAAGATGATATAGCTCAAGAGGTAGATAACAGAACATGGCACCAGAAACTAAAAGAACGTTTCATACAAGGAGGTCCTGGTTTTATGGGAATTGTACTCGTATGTCTAATATTGGGTCTTGCTATGGCAATTGAGAGAATTATATTTTTAAATCTTTCTACAACAGATACTCAAAAATTGGCTGAAGGTGTAGAAGAGGCCTTAAAAAGTGGTGGTGTAGAAGCTGCAAAAGAGGTGTGTAGAAACACAAAAGGACCTGTAGCATCTATTTACTATCAAGGTTTAGAGCGTGCAGACGAAAGCATTGAAGCTGCAGAGAAAGCGGTTGTAGCCTACGGAGGTGTACAAATGGGACAACTTGAGAAAAATGTTTCTTGGGTATCACTATTTATCGCATTGGCTCCTATGCTTGGTTTCATGGGTACCGTAATTGGTATGATTACAGCCTTTGATAAAATTGAAGCAGCTGGAGACATGAACCCTTCACTTGTAGCAGGTGGTATTAAAGTTGCCTTATTAACAACAGTATTTGGACTTGTTGTAGCGATTATTCTTCAAATCTTTTATAACTACATTATTGCAAAAATTGACAGTATTGTAAACTCTATGGAAGACGCATCAATTACATTAATTGATATGTTGATTGACTACAAAAACAAAAAATAATCTTTAAAAGAACCAAACAATGGGTTTACATAAAATTTCTAAAATAGTAGCTTTAGTTCTTGGTGTGGCTGGTGTCCTTTTATGGGGGATGTTGATGATAAAAGGAGATGAAGCTGTAATAGCTAGTGGAGGAGAGGGTCTAGATTCTTTTCTTTATGTAGCGTATTTAACTTTTGCAATATTACTTATAACTGTTGTTGTTTTTGTTGTCAAAGGAATACTAGGTGGTGATGTGAAAAAAACACTTATGTCTGTAGGTGCTTTTTTACTCATATTTGTTATTTCTTATATAATGGCCGATGGAGTAGAATCCTTTACCAAAGACGGAGAGCTAGTAACAGCTCAAACATCTAGATACATAGGTACGGGGCTTTACACCTTTTACATTTTGTCTGTGGTAGCAGTTGTTGCAATGGCATTTAGTGGAGTAAAAAAATTAACAAAACGATAGTATGGGAAGAAGAGCAACACCAGAGGTGAATGCTGGTTCTATGGCAGATATTGCGTTTTTATTACTTATCTTTTTTCTGGTAACAACTACCATAGAAAAAGACAAAGGAATTGCACGTCAATTACCGCCAAAACAAGACGAACAACCTCCAGTAGATATTAAAGAAAAGAACATTTTTGTTGTTACTGTAAACAAAGAAGATCAAATTCTTGCAGATAACGAGCTAATGGACATTCAAGATATCAGGCAAGCGGCTATTTCTTTTTTAGATAACGGTGGAGATGGTTCTTGTGATTACTGTAAAGGCGAAAAAGACATTGCCTCCTCAGATAATCCAGAGAAAGCTATTATCACAGTAAAGAGTGATAGAGAGACCTCATACAAAACCTATATTCAGGTACAAAATGAATTGGTAGCTGCCTATAATTTCTTACGAAACAGAGAGTCTGAGCGTTTGTTTGGGTTTGAGTTCACGAAAGTAAAAAGTGCTATAGCTACTGGTGATTTTAAAGGCAATGAGGAAAGAGCTCAAGCAAAACTTAAAGAAATTCAAGCTCTTTTTCCGATGAAATTATCTGAAGCAGAAGCAAAAAAATCTCAATAATAAAAAACAGTTTTATGTCTAAGTTTAATAAGAAAAAAGGCGGTGAATTGCCTGCAGTAAATACAGCATCTCTACCAGATATTGTATTTATGTTATTGTTTTTCTTTATGGTAGTAACTGTATTGAGAAAAGATAATATGCTGGTGCAACAAAAACTTCCTAAGGCAGATCAAGTTGAAAAGCTAAAGAAAGATCGTTCTGTTTTTATTTATGCTGGAAAACCAAGTTCTCGATATAAAGAGAAGTTTGGTACCGAAGGGAAAATACAAATAGGAGACAAGTATACAGATATTAACGCTCTTGAATTTGCCTTGTCTGAAGCAAGATCCAAGTTAATACCAGAACTACAGGGTAAGGTTGTTGTTGGCTTAAAGGTCGATGAACAAACCAACGTAGGTTTGCTTCAAGACGTCAAAGAAAAACTACGAGATCTTAATATGGTGAAAATTATTTACATTACTGCACCAGGTAACGACGTGCAACAGTAAATAGAAATCATACTACAAATACAAACGCCTTTTCTATTTTTAGAAAAGGCGTTTTTTTATTTCACAAGCATTTAAAATTCGATTATATTTAGACCATGGGTCACAAGGGTTATTTTATGTGTTGTTTTTTATGTATGAGCGCACTCTTTGCTCAAAAAGATGTTGCCTCAGATTCCTTGGATACAAAATATAGAGAAGATCAATTTTATTTTGGCATAACATATAATATTCTATTAGATACACCAGAGATGGTAGACTCTCGTGGCTTAACGGCTTCTGTTCATTTTGGCTTTATGAGAGACCTACCTATCAATAAGCGTAGAAACGTATCTATTGCCGTTGGTATTGGCACTTCTTTTAATGAGTACGGTAATACACTTTTCATAGGAGAAGACGCAGCACAGCAGTCTATATTCACTTCTTTAGATGCTAATGATGTTACTTATGATGTAAATAGATTTAGCACCTCAAGTATAGAAATTCCTCTAGAATTTCGATGGCGCACCTCGAGTGCACAAAGCTATAAGTTTTGGCGCTTTTACACCGGAATACGTTTAGGATATGACTATTGGTATAAATCTTCTTTCAAACAAGATGGCAACACCGTGATACAAACAGATATTCCAGAGTTTAATAACATGCGCCTTGGAGCCACCCTAAGTGTTGGATACAATACAGTAAACTTTTATGGCTATTATGGCATTACACCTTTCTTTGATAATGCTACCACAACAAACGGTACACCAATAGACATGAGAGCTTTAAAGCTAGGTCTTTTGTTTTTCTTTCTATAAAGAAAGCCTTCTGGCTTGTTTTAGACCCAAAAACCAAATAGTAAAAATTGCGGTATCCCGCCAATAAAAAATCCAAAGCACAATTCTATCATGGTATGAGATTTTGTATGAAGCCTAGAGCTAGCAACCAATCCATTTATGATACATAAAGCCGATATACTACCAAGTATGTTTATGTTAAAATGAATGCTAACTCCAATCAAAAACACCGTAACCCCTGCAACTGCCATTTGGTGAAGACTTACTTTAAATTTAAATAAAACCAAAAAAAGGGCAGTTAGCGAAGCGGCTAAAATACCCGCAAAAAAGTAGTACAACTCTATATCTTCATAGGGTTTAAAGATTAGTTTGATAATTAGTAAAACCAACAATACTTGTATCATCAGAGGGTATTTGCGTTCTCGCACCTCAGAGAGATGTATACTAGAGACAATGCCGCTATTTTTAAGCAAAAAGAATAAAATAACAGGTGTAAAAGTAGTGAGGGTAGCAATAGCATATATAGTGGCTAACATACGCTCAGGCTCAATAAAACGAGGGGTAATAGCATAATAATACAACACACCAATAAGAGGCATCAATAAGGGATGGAAGATATAGCCTGAAACACGTAAAATTTGATTCATCAAAGCTCTTTTCTAAGGCGTGCCACAGATAGCTCCAACTGCTCTCTATACTTAGCTACGGTACGTCTGGCAATTGGGTATCCTTTTTCTTTTAGAATTTGAGCCAGCTTATCATCGGTAAGGGGTTTTCTTTTATCTTCTTCACCAATGGTAATTTCAAGAATTTTTTTTATTTCTTTCGTAGATACATCTTCTCCTTGGTCGTTTTTCATGGATTCACTAAAAAACTCTTTGATGAGCTTTGTACCATAAGGGGTATCTACGTATTTACTATTTGCAACTCTAGATACAGTAGAAATATCCATGCCAATGGTATCTGCAATATCCTTTAAAATCATGGGTCTTAACTTACGTTGATCTCCAGATAGAAAATAGGCTTCTTGGTGGTGCATGATAGCATTCATGGTTACAAAAAGTGTTTGTTGCCTTTGTTTAATGGCATCAATAAACCACTTGGCTGCGTCTAATTTTTGTTTGATAAATAGCACTGCCTCTTTTTGTGATTTTGATTTATCCTTAGACTCTTTATAGCCTTTAAGCATATTCGAATACTCCCTAGATACATGTAACTCTGGAGCATTTCTTCCATTGAGCGTTAATTCTAAGCCACCCTCAACAATAGTAATGGCAAAATCTGGTACAACATGCTCTACCATTCTTGTATTACTTGAAATAGCTCCTCCCGGCTTGGGGTTTAAATTTTCAATTTCAGCAATTGCCTCTCTAAGGTCGTCTTCTGAAATACTAAACTTTTGAAGTAATTTATTGTAATGTTTTTTTGAAAAATGATCAAAGGTTTCTTTTAAAATACGAGACGCTAAAACAACTTTTGAGTTTTGCTGCTTTCTTTTTAGTTGTAGCAATAGACATTCTTGTAAATCTCTGGCTCCAACACCAGCAGGGTCTAGTTCTTGTACTTTTTCTAGCACACTCTCTACAGCAGCCTCTTGGGTATATACATTTTGAGTAAAGGCTAAATCATCAACAATGTCTGCAATTTCTCTTCGTATATAACCGCTCTCATCTACGCTTCCAACCAAGAATTTTGCAATTTCCTTTTCACTTTCTTCAAGCCTATAGGTATTTAATTGCTGCATCAGATGCTGGGTAAAAGATTGACCCGCCGCATAAGGCATATGCGTTTCCTTATCATCTACACTATGGTTATTTGCATTTAACTTATAACTCGGGGTTTCATCATCACTTAGATAATCATCTATATTTATTTCAGGAGCTTCATCTATAGATTCTTGGTAATCATCATTAATATCTTCATCAAACTTTTCTGCTTCCTCTTTCCCGCCTTCTAGTGCAGGATTTTCGTTCATCTCTTGAGAAATACGTTGCTCAAAAGCCTGCGTTGGCAGTTGAATTAACTTCATCAACTGTATTTGTTGTGGAGATAATTTCTGAGATAACTTAAAATTTAGAAACTGTTTTAGCATTGAAAAATGATGTGAACTATAAAGTTAAAAAAAACCAGCTATATACAAAACGGTACTGCGCTGGTTTTAATATTTGGTATGTGTTTTATTTTTAAAACTCTGCGTTACCAGGTGTTCTTGGATAAGGAATCACATCTCTAATGTTTCCCATGCCAGTTACAAAAAGCACAAGGCGCTCAAAACCTAACCCAAAGCCACTGTGGGTACAAGTGCCAAACTTTCTAAGGTCTAGATACCAATATAATTCTTCTTCGCTAATATCCATGGCTTTCATCTTTTGTTTGAGAACATCATACCGCTCCTCACGTTGAGAGCCACCAACTATTTCTCCAATACCTGGAAATAAAACATCCATGGCGCGAACCGTTTTTTCATCTTCATTTAAGCGCATATAAAATGCCTTAATGGTAGCGGGGTAATCAAACAAAATTACCGGACACTTAAAGTGTTTTTCTACCAAAAACCGTTCATGTTCACTTTGTAAATCTGCGCCCCACTGGTTTATAGGATACTTAAATTTCTTCTTCTTGTTGGGTTTGCAATTCTTTAAAATATCAATTGCTTCTGTATAGCTTACACGCTTAAAATTGTTGTCTATCACAAAATGTAATTTTTCACGCAATGTCATTTCTTGACGCTCTGCAGCAGGTTTGCTTTTGTCTTCTTGGATAAGTCTTTGCTCTAAAAAGGCTAAATCATCCTGGCAGTGTTCTAGCGCGTAGGAGATTACATACTTTATAAAATCTTCAGCCAAGTCCATGTTGTCTGCCAAATCGTTGAAGGCAACCTCTGGTTCAATCATCCAAAATTCTGCTAAATGGCGCGAGGTATTGCTGTTTTCTGCTCTAAAAGTTGGCCCGAAAGTATATACTTTACCCAGTCCCATTGCAAAGGTTTCTGCCTCTAATTGGCCACTTACCGTAAGGTTGGTTTCTTTTGCAAAAAAGTCTTCTTTATAATTTACATTTCCCTTATCATCCAAAGGTGGGTTTTTTGGATCCAGTGCACTTACCTTAAACATTTCTCCTGCACCCTCTGCATCACTTCCTGTGATAATTGGAGTATGCATATAATTAAATCCATTTTTCTGAAAATACTCGTGTACTGCAAAAGATAGTTTTGATCGCAAACGCATCACCGCTCCAAAGGTATTGGTGCGCACACGTAAATGCGCTTGTTCGCGCAACTTTTCTAGACTGTGACGCTTTGGAGAAAGAATGGTTAGTTTTACCTGTTCTGGGTCTGCGGTGCCTAAAATAACAATGCCAGACACTTGGACCTCTAGGGTTTGTCCTTGCCCTTGGCTTTTTACCAGCACTCCGGTAATTTCTATACAAGCTCCTGTAGTTATATCTTTAAGTATGTCTTGGTCAAAATTTTCAAAATCAATAACACATTGCAAATTTTTAATAGTAGAGCCATCATTTACCGCAATAAAACGGTTGCTTCTAAAGGAACGAACCCAACCTCGTATTTTAAGTTCGTTGATGGTAGGCTCTGTTTGTAAAACGTGTACTATTTCTGTGTGTTTCATAGTCAAAAAAATCAAGCAATAAAGATAGGTTATAATTCAGATAATAGAAATGAGTATTAACTATTTTAACAGCTCCTGTTCTTCTTCCATATTTTCTGGTAAGATGCCTAGGGCCGGTTTTTTTAAGGTTTGTTTATTTGCAATACTCTTTTCAAGAGAAAGCAGTAAAGATGGAAGTAACAATAAATTTGCTAGCATAGCAAATACTAAGGTAACAGAAACCAATGCGCCAAGTGCTACAGTACCTCCAAAACTTGAGATAGTGAATACAGAAAACCCAAAGAAAAGTACAATAGAGGTGTAAAACATACTTACTCCTGTTTCACGCAAGGCAGCGTAAACAGATTTTTTAATCTTCCAGTTATTGGCAATAAGTTCTTGGCGATATTTGGCTAAAAAATGAATGGTGTCATCCACAGAGATACCAAAGGCAATACTAAACACTAAAATGGTAGAGGGTTTTATGGGGACTCCTAAAAAGCCCATCAAACCAGCGGTGATAATTAAGGGAAGTAAATTTGGTATCAGAGAAACCAATATCATTCTAAAGCTCCTAAACATCCAAGCCATAAAAAGGGCAATTAGTAAAATGGCCAGAGAAAGACTAATAATTAGATTTTTAACTAAATACTTTGTTCCTTTTTGAAATAGTAATGCTTTCCCTGTAAAACTTACGTTGTACCTGTCTTGTGGAAAAATTTTAAGTGCTTTGGCCTTTAGGTCCTCTTCAATTCTGTCAAATCTCTCGGTACCTATGTCTTTCATAAAAGTAGTAATACGAGCAAACTGTCCTGTACTATCTACATAACTTTTTAGCAAATTTGTATCTTTTGTACTGCTTTTGGCATAACTTAAAATAAAGCTTCTCTCTTGACTATTGGGCAATTGATAGTACTCAGGATTGCCATTATAGTACGCTTGTTTGCTATATTTTACTAAATCTACCACAGAGAGTGATTGTGAAAACTCTGGGAAGTCTTCTATATACTCTTGAAGCTCATTCATTCGCTTTAAAGTAGCAAGTTTCATTACACCTTTCTTTCTTTTAGTATCTACTAAAATTTCAAGGGGCATAATGCCTTTATACTCTTTCTCGAAAAACCTAATGGATTTAAAAAACTCGGTCTTCTTTGGCATGTCTTCAACCAGTGAGCCAGAGATTTTTATATTGTAAATTCCAATGATACTAATACACAATAGCCCAATAGAAATTATATAAATAGCAATACGATTGTGCCTCACTTTGTTTTCCATCCAATCCACAAAGCGGTTAATCCAACGTTTGTTTAAATGGTTTAAGTGCTTGTTTTTAGGCACTGCCATAAAACTATACACAATTGGAATAATAAGCAAGCAAAGCAAGAATATGGCAATAATACAGATAGAGGCAACAATTCCAAATTCTTTGAGTAGTTGGCTATTTGTTAAAATAAATGTGGCAAACCCAGAGGCAGTGGTAACATTGGTCATTAATGTTGCATTTCCGACCTTAGCAATAACGCGTTGCAGTGATTTTGCTTGATTTCCGTGCTGTTTTATTTCTTGATGGTATTTGTTAATCAAGAAAATACAATTAGGGATTCCAATTACAATTATAAGTGGAGGTATTAAAGCGGTTAATACCGTGATTTCATATTTAAGCAACCCAAGTATTCCAAAGGCCCATAATACACCAATAATAACAGTAATCATTGATATGAAGGTTGCTCTGTATGATCTAAAGAAAAAGAAGAAAATAATAGAGGTAACAATCACAGCCGCTCCAATAAACATGCCTATTTCATCAATAATGTTTTGAGAGTTTAAGGTTCTAATGTAAGGCATACCAGAGGTATAGACTTTCATGCCAGTTTGTTTTTCAAAGGCTGCTATTTTAGGAATAAGCACCTTCTCTATAAATATTTTTCTGGCAGGGGTATTTACAATGTCTTTTTTAAGATAGACGGCAGTTCTTACAGATTTTTTATCTGGAGAGTATACCAATCCGCTATAAAAAGGAAGCTTTTCAAAAAGTTCGTATTGTAGTTTTTTAAGTTGTTTCTCACTTAAAATAGAATCCCTTACAAGCGGAACCATTTCAAACCCGATACTATCTGTGCGTTTTTTTAATTTTTGGAGATCTCCTACAGATAAAGTGAGGTCAACCTCTGGGGCTTGCCCAAGTTCTTTAGATAAGGTGTTCCAGGTGCTGAAATTTGATGGGGAGAATAATAAACTGTCTTTTACGCCATATATGATAAGATTTCCTTCTTCTCCAAAGGTGTCCAGAAATGTATTATAGGCGGTGTTTACTTGGTGATCATCTGGAAGCATGTTTGCCTCTGTATAGGTGAAGCGCATATGTTTCCATTGCATTCCAAGAAAGATGGTACAACAAGCAATAGCAACTAAAATAAATACCCGGTTGCGTAATATAAAACGCGCCGTGGCACTCCAAAATCCGATGCTAAAAAGTTTATTCAATGATAGATGTTTTGTTGTTTTGTAAAGGTAAGAAATCTATTTAGGGCAATTAAAATTATGGCACCTCGATTTTTGTAAAATATGAGGCCTATCTATTAAAATGACATTGACATTGAAAGGCCTACTTCCTTTTTGTTGTAATAAGGGATTACCGCAGTTGTAGTTGAACTTTCTTTTTTAGAAAACAGTTCTTTAAAAAGGGGCTGAACCCAGTAAGCAATTTTGGTGCTTAAAATACCTATTCCAGCAGCTGCAATTACATCAGAAAACCAATGTTTATTATTATACATTCTTAAATATCCAGTACCAGCGGCGATAAAATATCCAGAAACACCATACCAGGGTGAAACATCCTTATATTCTTGATATAAAAACTCAGCCCCCATAAATGCTGTTGCTGTATGCCCAGAGGGAAATGAGGTGTATCCAGTTTGGTTGGGTCTTTGGCGATGCGTGGCTTTTTTTAATACAGTAACACTGGATCCCATTATAAGGTAGGCTGTTGCCAAAACAATGCTACGGTCTTTAAAATTGTTTTTCCCTTTTACGCCAAATAAATTTAACCCATACACAGATAAAAACGCAAGTGATTGGGTACCTTCATCAAGAGGAAATGTTTTTTCGTTGTCTGAATTTATGCTATTTCTAAGGGATGTGTCAAGGGTAGTTAATTTATCATTATAGAGGCTTAAGGCTCCATATCCTATTAATGAAGCAGGTATAATTAAAGCTTTATAGTTAAAGTCAATGTTTTTTTGGTGGTGGAGGGTATCTAGTTTTTTAGTTTGTGAAACGGCATTGAAATTCACAAAAATAAAAACCAATAAGAAACTTATTTTCTTCATTTTTTAGGGAGCGCTTGTGAGGTGTTTTTAAATACTTGTAAATTAATATATAAGGAACTAAAAAACAACTTAGATACTATATTTCAATAAAGAGCCTCCTAACTATTAAAAAAATAATAACAAATAGGAGGCTTTTTTATTTTGATATGATGTACATGTTATACAGTCATAATTTCTTTTTCTTTTACTACAAGAAGACTATCAATTTTGGTAATACTTGCATCTGTCATTTTTTGGATATCTTCTTCCAGACCCTTCTTTAAATCATCGCTTGCACCTTCTATTTCTTTAATGCTATTCATGGCGTTTTTACGGTCGTTGCGCACTCCAACTTTACTGTCTTCTGCCTCTGCTTTAGCTTGTTTGGCTAATTCTTTTCTGCGTTCTTCTGTAAGAGGTGGAACGTTTATAATAACACTGTCTCCATTATTCATTGGGTTAAAGCCAATATTTGCAAGATGAATTCCTTTTTCTATTTCTGGAATCAATCCTTTTTCCCAAGGAGCTATTGTAATTGTCATACCATCAGGTGTTGCAACATTAGCAACTTGTGACAATGGAGTTTGGCTACCATAGTAGTTTACCATAACACTTCCTACCATCGCTGGAGATGCCTTTCCAGCACGAATATTTACAAATTTTTTATTTAAGTGGCTCACGGCATTATCCATGGCTTCTTTTGCACTGTCTATGATAAATTCTATTTCTTCTTCCATCTGTATATCCCTAAAATGGGTCTTTATTAATGTTATCTAAAATACTAGTTTAAAGATTTACTTTGGTTCCAATTTTCTCTCCAGAGATCACCTTCATTAAGTTTCCACGAGTATTCATGTCAAAAACGATGATAGGTAGTTCGTTTTCTTGGCTTAAGGTAAACGCAGTAGTATCCATCACTTTGAGCCCTTTTTTTAATACATCTTCAAAAGAAATAAACTCAAATTTAACCGCATCTGAGTTTTTTTCTGGGTCACTAGAGTAAATACCATCTACTCTGGTTCCTTTTAATATAACATCTGCGTTAATTTCTATGGCTCTTAAAACGGCTGCGCTATCTGTGGTGAAATAGGGGTTACCTGTACCTCCTCCAAATATAACTACGCGTCCTTTTTCAAGATGACGTACAGCTCTTCGTTTTATAAAAGGCTCTGCTACTTCATTAATTTTAATAGCGCTTTGCAGTCTAGTTGGAATGCCTTGGTCTTCAAGGGCTCCTTGCAATGCAAGACCGTTAATTACAGTAGCAAGCATGCCCATATGATCTCCCTGTACGCGGTCCATGCCTTTACTGGCTCCTGCAACACCTCTAAAAATGTTTCCTCCTCCAATTACAATAGCAACTTGAACCCCTGTGGCTATAATTGCTTTTATATCTTGGGCATATTCTTTTAGTCTTTCTGGATCAATACCGTACTGAAGGTTACCCATTAAGGCTTCTCCTGAGAGTTTAAGAAGGATTCTTTTATAGTGCATAGTGGTGTTTTAGTAGTTGCAAAAATAGTGAATTTATAAAAGATGTTTCTAACTAAGCATGTAAAAAAGAAAAATCCGTTTTCAACCACTATGGTTGAAAACGGATTTTATAAGTATATAGGTCCTTGACTTACGCCAAAGTAACTCTCTTAAACCCTACTACAGTAGCATCTCCTTTACTGGCTACGTACTGTGCAACATTTTTCTTTTCATCCATAATGAAGTTTTGATCTAACAAACATTTCTCTTGGTCTAGAGAAGTATTATCAGAAATAAAACGCTCCATTTTTCCAGGAAGAATTCTATCCCAGATTTGTTCTGGCTTTCCTTCTGCTTTTAATTCTGCTTTTGCAGCCTCTTCAGCAGCACTTAAAGCCTCTGTTGTTAATTGAGACATTGAGATGTATTGAGGAATGTTTTTAAGGGTTTTCCCTAAACGTCCTAGCTCAATATTATCTTTTTCAATAACAGCAATTCTTGCTTCTGTTTCATTTGCAACAAACTCAGGAGTAAAATCTTTATATGATAATGTAGTGGCTCCCATAGAAGCAACTTGCATTGAAACACTTTTACTAACCTCTGCAGCCGTGTCACTATCTTTAGATAAACCAACAAGTGCGCCAATTTTCTTTCCGTGGATATAAGTGCCAACAAAAGGTGCTTCTAGTATTTCAAAACCACCTATTTCTAGTTTTTCACCGATAACACCTGTTTGCTCAATTAATTTCTCAGCAACAGTCATCTCTGTGTTAAAAGCTGCGGCTAAGAATGCCTCTTTTGAGTCATAATTAATTGCAATTGCAGCCATTTCTTTGGCCATTGCAGAGTATGAATCATTGTTTGCAACAAAATCTGTCTCACAGTTTAAAGACACAACAACACCTCTTGTTTTTGCATCATTAATTTGAGAAACAACAGCCCCTTCACTAGAGTCACGGTCTGCTCTTTTTTCTGCAATTTTCTGTCCTTTTTTTCTTAGGATACCAATAGCATCATCAATGTTTCCTTCTGCTTCAACAAGGGCTTTTTTACAGTCCATCATTCCAGCTCCGGTTTTCTTTCTTAATTCGTTTACTTGTGCGGCGGTTATTTTTACCATCGTATTGTTTTTTTATTATTTCCGAATGTCGGAAATTTTATTATTGTATTTGTGAACTTAAAAAGTCGCTTAATAGAATTTCTAGAAGAAAAAAAATTAAACGACTCTATATCTTAACTGAATCGAGACCTACTCTTCTTCTTTAGTAGCTTCCTCTTCCTTTACTTCTTTCTTTACAGCCTTTTTAGCTGGTGCTGCTTTTTTTGGAGCTGCTTCTTCTTTTACAGGAGCCGCTTCTTCAGTTTCTTTAGTTTCAGCAGCAGCTTGTTTTTCAGCTTTTGCTTTTTCAGCACTTTCTTTTCCCGCTTTACGTTCTGATAAGCCTTCCTTTACAGCATCTGCAACAGCGGTCATGATCTTGTCTATAGACTTAGAAGCATCATCATTTGAAGGGATAATGTAATCGATCACTCTTGGATCACAGTTTGTGTCAACCATGGCAAAAATTGGAATATTTAATTTTATCGCCTCTGCTACTGCAATGTGCTCACGTGTTGTATCAACAACAAATAAAGCTGCAGGCAAACGACTCATTTCTCCAATCGAACCTAAGTTTTTTTCTAGTTTAGCACGCAAACGGTCTACTTGTAGACGCTCTTTTTTGGAAAGTGTCATGAAGGTTCCGTCTTGCTTCATTCTATCAATAGTAGCCATTTTTTTAACAGCTTTTCTGATAGTTACAAAGTTTGTTAACATTCCGCCAGGCCATCTTTCTGTGATGTAAGGCATGTTTACAGATTTTGCTTTTTCAGCAACAATATCTTTTGCTTGTTTTTTGGTAGCTACAAAAAGTATTTTTCTACCAGAGGATGCTATTTTCTTTAAAGCTTCTCCAGCTTCCTGAATTTTCGCAGCAGTTTTGTATAGATTGATGATATGAATCCCATTACGCTCCATGTAGATGTAAGGAGCCATGTTTGGATTCCATTTTCTTGTTAGGTGTCCAAAGTGTACACCTGCATTTAGAAGTTCTTTAACTTCTGTGTTGTTGTCTTTTGCCATTTTGTTTTTAGTTTACGTTCTGTGTGTTTAGATGTCAATTGCTTTTAATATACCTTTTGGCTAATGCCATAGGGTATGAAGTAATTTAGATACTAAACTAATTGTCCCACCCGGCAGAGCGGGACTAACAGCTTATTAATATAATTGTATTTATATGAACTTGTATGGAGTAAGAAAAACGCTTCTCCAAAATACCCAATAAATTGGGTGTAAAAATTAACGTTTCGAGAATTGGAATTTTTTACGGGCTTTTTTCTGTCCGAATTTCTTTCTCTCTACCATTCTTGGATCTCTAGTTAAAAGACCTTCTGGCTTTAAGATTCCTCTATTCTCATCATTTAGTGTGCACATTGCACGTGATATAGCCAAGCGAATTGCTTCTGCCTGTCCTGTGATACCACCACCAAAAACATTAACTTTGATGTCAAACGTTTTCTCGTTGTCTGTCATCATAAGTGGCTGCATTACTTTGTATCGTAATGTTGGGGTTGTAAAATAGTTATCAAACTCACGTTTGTTGATTGTGATGTTTCCTTTCCCTTGAGATAAGTAAACACGTGCAACAGCGGTTTTTCTTCTTCCAATTTTGTGTATAGTTTCCATTACTTTGTTGCGGTATTAATTTTAATAGCTCTTGGTTTTTGTGCTTCTTGACCGTGGTTTGCATCTGCATACACTTTCAAGTTTCTAAAAAGTACTGATCCTAACTTGTTTTTAGGTAGCATTCCTTTAACCGCCTTCTCAACAACGCGTGCTGGATTCTTGTCTTTCAATTCTGTGGCAGTAAGACTTTTTTGTCCACCTGGGTAACCAGTGTGACGTATGTAAGACTTTTCTGCCCACTTGTTTCCTGTTAATTGGACGTTGCTTGCGTTTATGATAATCACATTATCTCCACAATCTACATGAGGTGTAAAGCTTGGCTTGTGTTTACCGCGAAGTAATTTTGCAACTTCACTCGCAAGACGACCTAGTGTGTGCCCGTCCGCATCTACTATTAACCACTCTTTTGTTACAGTGGCTTTATTAGCAGATACTGTTTTGTAACTTAATGTATCCATTATAGTTCTTTGTCTAATTATTAATAAATTATTTCTGTCCCGTATTATCGGACGGCAAAAATACTGTTATTTATTTGAATAACAAATAGTAAAAGATAGATTTTTCGTGTAATTTCTTGAAATAGTATTACTGTGATAAACTCTTTAACAGCAAGACAATACTAATTTATTGCCCCATTATAAAAAATTGAGTGATAAACCAATATTACTGCAGAGATTTATAGCCGAAATATTACTGTGTTTTTAACACTTTAAAAGTTTCGTTATTGACACGCACATAGAAGATGTTTCCTGGCAGCGAGGAAAGATTAATTTGTTTTAAATTTCCTTTGAGTTCTCCAGAGAGCATTAACTGCCCTAGAGTAGAGTATACCGTATAGCGCACATCTTGTTGTGTTGAAATGTTTATGATGTCTCTTGTTGGATTAGGGTACAAAATTGCATGACTTACATTCTCTTGTGTATCTAAAACTTCACACTCAAAACTACTTTCTGTGTTTGACGCCTCTTGAGGATTGTCTAACAAATCTTCTGTCAGTAAAGAGCAATAGCAATCGTTTTGATCTACATACAATTTAAACCATGATAATGCAATTTTACCAACACTTGAATTGCCTCCCTCTGGTGTATTTGCCACAGAATGATTGCCGTTTTCTATTTCAAATAAAAGCTTGTTTGTGCTCTCAGGGGTATTGTCATAATGAATGTTGGCATGAATCCCTGGAGGCGCTACAGCATCATTTTGGCCACTAAAAATTACCACAGCACTCTCGTGGTCTAGATCTGGATTGGGAAGCCAAGGGCATAGCGCCACGACTCCCTTAATACTATTGTCTAAAACAGCAGCACGTTGTGCGCCTCCGCCTCCCATAGACCAGCCGCTAACGGCAAATTTATCTTCATCTATAGCCCCAAGAAGTGGTGAGGCATTTCTAGTGTTTTCTTCTCGTAGTGTTTCTAGGGCATCCAATAAGGCTTCTGCTCTGGCTTCTGGAAAATCATAAATAGAATTAGTTCCAATAATAATAGTAACAATACCATGAGAGGCATAAAATGGCCCCCAGGCCTCTACACTCTCTGGCGAGGCGGTAAAACCTGGAACAATAGCGATACTAGCATAGGGTGGTGTAGCGTTTGTAGGATAATAAACTGTGGCACCAAAATAGTCCGGGCCATTACGAAGTCCATCTGCCTCTGTTAGTGTGGCAACATCATAAGTACCTGGGTTGCTTAGGCTCTCAATGGTGATTTCCTCGCACTGAGAATGTACCTGTGTGCTTGATAGCAATACAGCCAATAAAACAACTGCTTTTTTATATAGTTCTCTCATCTTAAGTTTTTTAAATCTTTTGTAAATTACAATAGTATTATTTAAAATGCAAGGACTAGGATTTTGTAAACAACGTATTTTTTAATGTGCCTGTAGCCAATTCTCACCTTCTCCTAGTTCAACATCAAGAGGCACCGCGAGTGTATAAGCATTTTCCATTTCAGTTTTAATGAGTGTTTTCATTTCAGAGAGTTCTGGCTTGTACACATCAAAAACCAGTTCATCATGAACCTGCAGGAGCATCTTGGTTTTATAGCCACCTTTTTCTAATTTTTCATGAATGTTTATCATGGCAATTTTAATAATATCTGCCGCGCTTCCTTGAATGGGAGCATTGACGGCATTACGCTCTGCTCCGCCACGCACAATAGCATTGGAGCCGTTAATATCTTTTAAATATCTGCGTCTACCTAATACTGTCTGTACATAACCATTGTCTCTTGCAAAATCTACCAATTCGCTCATGTAATTACGCAATTTCGGGTAGGTGCTATAGTAGGTGTCAATGAGTTCCTTTGCCTCACCTCTTGAAAGATCTGTTTGGTTGCTTAGTCCAAAGGCAGAAACACCGTAGATAATACCAAAGTTTACAGTTTTAGCATTACTTCGTTGCTCTCGGGTTACCTCCTGTAAGGGTACATTAAATACTTTAGCCGCTGTAGAGGAGTGAATGTCTAGCCCATCTTTAAAGGCCTGCATCATGGTTTGTTCTTCACTTAATGCGGCAATGATACGAAGCTCAATTTGAGAATAATCTGCAGCCACCAATACATACTCTTGGTTTCTTGGAACAAAGGCTTTTCTTACCTGTCTCCCTCGCTGGGTACGTATTGGGATATTTTGCAGGTTAGGGTTATTGCTACTAAGACGTCCTGTTGCTGCAACTGTTTGCATATAGTCTGTATGGACTCTTCCCGTGGCCTGTTCTACCTGTAGTGGTAAGGCATCTACATAGGTGGATTTTAGTTTGGCTAGCCCACGGTACTCAAGCACATCTGCAATAATTGGATGCTCTTTAGCCAGAGATGAAAGCACGTCTTCTGCGGTAGAGTATTGCCCTGTTTTTGTTTTTTTAGGCTTGGCAACAAGTTTCATTTTACCGAAAAGAATTTCTCCCAATTGCTTTGGAGATGCAATGTTAAATTCTTCTCCAGCCTCTTTGTAAATGTTGGCCTCTAGGGTAAGAATGTCATGGTCTAAATCTCCAGAGAGTGACTGTAAAAATTCCTTATCTAGATTGATGCCCTCTGCTTCCATAGCCGCAAGAACTCTTAGAAGTGGCACCTCAATGTCGTCAAATAATTTTTGAAGATTATTGTCTTTAAGCTCTTTGGCGAAGTGCTCTTTGAGCTGAAATGTAATATCTGCATCTTCTACCGCATATTGTGTTTGCTGGTCTATAGGCACATCGCGCATCGATTTTTGGTTTTTCCCTTTTTTACCAATGAGCTCTGTAATAGATACGGGCGTGTAGTTTAAATACGTTTCTGCCAATATATCCATGTTGTGTCTCATATCTGGATTGATCAGGTAATGGGCCAGCATGGTGTCAAATAATTTTCCGTGTACCGAAATATTATACTTACGTAAAACCTTAATATCGTATTTTAAATTTTGCCCAACCTTTTCAATTTCTGTAGCTTCAAAAAAGGGACGTAATTGTTCTATAATTTGCTGGCTAGCTTCTTTGTCTTCAGGAAAGGGAAGGTAGAATCCTTTGCCTTTTTCCCAAGAAAAAGCAATTCCAACAAGCGCTGCGGTAAGCGGGTTTAGCCCTGTTGTTTCTGTGTCAAAACAAACACTGGGTTGCTTCATTAGATTATCTATAAACAAGCGTGTTCCCATACCAGGTTGTACGGTTTGATAAAAATGCTCTGTGTCTTTAATGGTTTTTCTACTACTGTAGCTCTGGCTTTGCGCAGTAGGTTCACTGTCTCCACCAAAGAGTGAAAACTGCCCTTCTCCAGCGCTAGGGCTTGGAGGTGTTGGAGATGTCTTTTTTGAATCAGTAGCAGCAGTCTTAGGTTGGTTACTGGTTCCTTTTGTGGCCATGGCCTGCTCAGAGAATGTATTGGCAAAGCTAGTGGTGAGACGGCGAAACTCTAATTCTTCAAAAATTTCTGTAACGGCGCTAACATCTGGAGCACTCATCTGAAAATTGGCTGCATTAAAATCTACGGGCACATCCAGCATTATGGTTGCTAGTTCTTTACTAAGAAGGCCAAGGTCTTTGTTGGCTTCTATTTTTTCTTTCATTTTTCCTTTGAGCTGAGCTGTATTGGCAAGTAGCCCCTCCATAGAACCAAATTGGCTAATGAATTTTTTGGCAGTTTTGTCTCCAACTCCAGGAAGTCCAGGAATGTTATCTGCACTGTCACCCATCATCCCTAAATAATCGATGACTTGCATGGGGTCAGTAACTTCAAATTTCTTTTGTACCTCTGGGATTCCCCATGTTTCATACCCACCTCCAAAAACAGGACGATACATGAAAATATTATTTGAAACCAGCTGAGCAAAATCCTTGTCTGGAGTAACCATAAAGGTTTGGTATCCTTCTTTTTCTGCTTTTTTTGCCAAGGTTCCTATCACATCATCTGCCTCAAAACCTTCTTTTACCATAATGGGTATATGCATGGCAGTTAATATTTTTTGAATATACGGTACCGCTATTTTAATGCCATCTGGCGTTTCATCTCTATTGGCCTTATACTCTGGAAATAGTTCGTTTCTGGCCTGGCTACCTCCTTTGTCAAAACAAACGGCTATATACTCTGGACGTTCTCTTTTAATAACATCAATAAACGAATTCATAAACCCTAAAATAGCAGAGGTGTCCATCCCTTTGCTATTAATGCGAGGGTTTTTAATAAGTGCATAATACCCTCTAAAGATTAAAGCAAATGCATCAATAAGAAATAAACGTTTTTTTGGTTGTGACATGGTTGCTTTATCTTTTGGTTTTGCCCAAGGGTTTTTAAAATGTTTCTAGTTATCGTGTTTTTAAGCATTGCACAAAAACGATACTATGATATCCAAAAATAGAAAAAACACTAGAGAGTTTTACCAAAAGCCAAAACAAAATATCAATAGGATATACACCAATAAAAAAGCCCTACACAAACGTGTAGAGCTTTTTGGTATTGTTTGTAAGGCGAGTGTTCTGCGCGTGTTTTTATAGTGTGTCGAAATATATTATGGCCTTGAGTAAATCTTCTTGTTTGTTAAGATCTAAATTATTCTGCTTAGTAAAGGCTTTCATTTGATTTTGTTTTTCTCCAAAAACTTTTAATTTTTTACTCCTTGACTTAGGCATCTGGTAAAACTTACCGCTTTTTGTAACTAAGTAAAACACTGGTTTATCTTTAAAAACAGGAGGTAGTGTTTTTGTTATAGATGATGTAGCTTTTTTTTCTGGCTTAAAATCTTTTATGTGTTTTTTATACAACGCTGTTTTACTTCCTTCAAAGATAACTTGAAAATAACCTCCATTTTCAACACCTCCTTGGTAGGGCACAAACACATATATATCATCTACAATCTTTACATAAATGTCTTGAGATTTAGTTAAAACTCTTGCGTTTTCATCATCTGAGTTAAAAAATTGTTTTACCTCCATCTCATCTGCAACGGCATTGTATCTTATGGCTAAATTATCTGCAAGGAGTTTTCCTTCTTTGTAAATGTTCCCTGGTAAGAAATTTGGGTTGTTATAGGGAGTACCTCTATAGGTTTTTGTGTCTTTAAAGTTGATACCATTGTTTTGTCTTTTAATGTAGTTGTCTAAAAGAAAAACATCAGAAACAAACATTGCGGTATCAAATTGTGCTAAAGCTGTGTTAAGTGTTAATACACATAAAACAACGGTAAGTATGATTTTTTTCATTTGTATGGTTTTTATATTATATCTAATAGCAAAAACTTTGCCAAGATTAAAGAGCGTTAAAATAGTCTAACGCTTGGTTGAAATCTTTCTCTTTACGAAGGTTTAAGTTGTTGGTTTGAATATATCCACTCATCTTATTGTTCTTAGAGACTAACAGCTTCTCTCTTTTTGTTTTCCCTTTTGGGAGTTTTGTTAAACCTCCCGAGCTACTCACAATATACAATTGTTCTTTTTCTTTGAAAGTGTCTGGCACGTCTCTAGAGTATGAGTTTGCAGACTCTTTACCCTCAACAAAATTTTTAATTATCTTTTTATATACAGTAAGCTCAGCACCTTGGGAAATCACCATAAAGTATCCTGCTTTTTGATTTTTGTCTGGAGATATAAGGTACACAAAATCATCATTTAAAATACGTACAGAGATGTTTTGATCTGCTTTGATGACATTGGCAACAGTAGTTGAGGTGCTAGTGTTTGCCTTTAATTCTATTTCTTCTGCCTGGACATTATACCTAAGAGCAACATTACTAGCCACTAATCTGCCGTATTTATATACAGACCCTATTTGAAACTCTTTATTTGCGTATATGGATCCCATGGTATTTTTGTAGCCCTTGAAAACCGGTGTTGTTTTCGAGGATAAATAGTCATTATCTAATGTTTGGTCATTGGTCATACTTTGGGAAAGCATGTTTAAAGACACAAGAAGTGATACTAATACTAGAAAATTATTTTTTATTAATGACATAGTTTATTTTTAAAAACAAGCTCAAAACTAATATTTCAAGCTTTTAATTGTGTTAAATTATTGTTATTGTTTAAGGATACTTGATGCTTTTTAAGCAGCTGCAAATAAAAACAAAACCTGTAAGGCAGCAATTACTTTGTGCGTTTTTTGTGAGATAATTTTTGTGATCTATTGTCTTTTTTAAAGCTCAATTAAATCTATGGCTTTTGACACTTCTGTCTCGGGCATTTTACACGCGTTATTGACACAAACATAAACAAAGGTCTCATTTTCTATAAAACGCTGTTCTAGAAGTGGGCTCTTTCCTGCTTTTGTACTACCTGCAATAAGTTTGTTTGGTAAATAGTACTGATGAATTTCTTTCACTTTTTGCTGCGCATCTTCTCCTACAACAACAATTTCATAAAAGCTGTTTTGAAAATTAGCCAATAAGTCCAACCAGTTAGAAAACCCTGATGGGTATTTTTCTATCTCTGGGAGTACATTTTTAAGCATTTGAGAAGCGGTAGCGCCATACGTTTGGTTGTCAAAATGATGTGATAAAACATATAAGTTTTTTGCCATCATAGAGTTGGATGCTGGAATTACATTGTCTCTGTATTCAAAACTTCTTGTAATTAAAGACGTATCCTGGTCATTGGTGAAATAAAACAGTTGTTTTTCTGAATCAAAGAAATGCCCGTAGGTGTAGCTTGTTAGTTCATTGGCAATTAAGAGCCACTGATCATCCAAGGTAATTTCATACAAGCCAATAAAGGCATCTATTACCGCGGCATAATCTTCTAGATATCCATTAATAGTGCTTTTCCCATCCTTATGGCTATGAAACAAAGCGCCAGAAGTTTGCCATTGTTTAGACTTTATAAAATGTGCGTTTTTTAGAGCAGCCTGCAAGTATGCTGGTTCTTGGAATGCTTTATAAGCATCTACATATCCTTTAAGCATAAGCCCATTCCAGGAGGTTAGAATTTTATCATCCAGTCTTGGTTTATCTCGTTTATTTCTGTAACTAAGAAGTGCTTTTCTCCAAGCTTCTTTTTTGTTTTGTAATACTTTATTGGTAATGCCAAAGGCTGCGCACACTTCAGGGTCACTTTTAGAGCGTATTAGAACATAATGATTGTTCTCCCATAATCCAAAAGAATTAATATTGTAATAGGTTGAGAATAATTCAACATCTTCTCCAAGTTCTTTCGTAAGTTCCTCTTTGGTGAACACATAATAGGCTCCCTCTTCAAGATTTCCATCCTGCGTGAGGCTATCTGCGTCAAAGGAAGAGTAAAAGGCACCTTCACTATTTGTGCATTCTCTAGCAACAAACGCAAGAGTTTGAGTTACCACTTCTTTGTATAAATTATCTTTAGTTGCTAAATAGGCGTTGCTGTAGAGGCTGACCATCTGTGCATTGTCATACAGCATTTTTTCAAAGTGAGGAACATGCCATTTTTTATCTACACTATATCTTGAGAAACCACCTCCAATATGATCATATATTCCGCCATAAGCCATCTTGTTTAGGGTAGTGGTAACATATTGAAGTAGGCCCGTATCTTTGCTTTGTTTTGCCTTTCGCAGAAGATAAGAAATGGTATTTGGCATCATAAATTTAGGAGCTCTGTTTGGGCCTCCAAATGTGTTGTCAAAAGATGCTTGCCATTGGCTTAAAATTTCATTGGTATTGTAGTTTTTTAAATCTACATTTTCCTCATTTAAAGGAAGAAGATCCATGCTTTTTATACCTTCTTCAAGATTGTTTGCAACCTCAAATAACCTTTCTGGGTTTTGAGTGTATATTTTTTGCATTTGTTCTAAGGCATTTACCCAATCCTCTTTTTTAAAATAGGTACCTCCCCAAACAGGTCTTCCATCTGGAAGTGTTATAACATTAAGTGGCCATCCTGCACTACCGGTTAATAGCTGAACCGCATTAATATAGATTTGATCTACATCTGGACGCTCTTCTCTGTCTACCTTAACATTGATGTAGTTTTTGTTCATTACAGCGGCAACTGCACTATCCTCAAAACTCTCTCGCTCCATAACATGGCACCAATGACAGGCAGCATATCCTATGCTAACAATCATGAGTTTTTTATCCTTTTTTGCAGCCTCCAATGTTTGGTCATTCCAAGCTCTCCAATCTACAGGGTTGTGCGCGTGCTGTAATAAATAAGGACTTGTTTCTTGGGCAAGTAGGTTGGTGTATTGATGTATGTCCACGGCGTCTTTTTTTGAAGTATTACAAGAAAAAAATAAAATCGAACAAAGTAAAATCAAATAAAGTTGTTTCATCTATACTTGGGTTTAATAAATCTTATAAACAAAAATACACTTTTTGAAATTTCAAATTATAGTATTAAACATCTATTGTGTTTGTAAGCAATACAATATTAGCCATTAACTGCCTCTACGGTTTCAACTCGGCCAGGCATCATTTCTTGAAGCATGGTTTGAATACCGTTTTTTAAGGTAACGGTTGCCGAGGGACAACCACTGCATGCCCCTTGCAAGATGACATGTACGGTTTTAGTGTCTTTTTGATAGGAGTCAAAGGCAATGTGCCCACCATCACTTGCTACAGCTGGTTTGATGTACTCATCAAGAATGTCAACAATCTCCTGCTCAATGTTGCTGTATGTCTTGTCGTTTTTTTCTTGAGAAACAGCCGTTTTTTTCTTGTCATTTGCTAGTGTAACCTCTTTCTTGCTTTGCAAAAAAGCATCATTAAAAATAGCTTTACCCTCTTCTATGAAGGTTCTTATAAATGAGCGTAGTTCATTGGAGACTTCTGTCCATTCAACCACATTGTATTTTGTTATAGATACATAGTTTGCGCTAATAAAAACCTCTTTTACAAAAGCAAAAGAGAAGAGTGCTTTCGCTAGTGGTGCCTCTACAGCATCTTCTATAGATTTAAACTCAAAAACGCCATCAGCTAAGGGTTTGTTTGCAACATACTTCATCACCCCTGGGTTTGGAGTACTTTCTGCATATACTGTTACGGGTACTTTTTTTGATGTTTCTTCTTGGGTGATTACCTCTTTGTCACTATTTAGGTAATCTGCAATAGATTGTGCTACTTCGTCCTGCACAGATGGCCAATCAACAATATTAAATTTTTCAATAGCAACAAAATTTTGAGATATATAGACTGTTTTCACAAAGGGAAGGTAAAACAATTCTTGAGCCAAAGGGCTTGGTTTTGCTTGGTCTATGTTGGAGAACTCATAACTTTTCGCTTGGGTTAAAAACGAATTTGTAACAAACTTCACAATATTTTCGTTATTTGTTGGTTGTACAGTTATGTTAAATTGGTTCATAGTGTGAATTTTGTGTGATTTTTTTTTGCAAAAATACCGAAAGAAAATCATTGTAATGAATATATTTGACCTCATATTGATATGTCAATGAAAAAAATACTACCCTTTATATTTGCGCTCTATTGTTCTTTGGGTATTGGTCAGATAACCATAGATGAAACTTTTACGGCTCAAGAATTAATTCAAGACATCCTTATTGATTCTCCATGTGCTGAGGTTACTAATGTTGGCCAACGCACAGGGACAGATTTTGGTAATGTAAACGGGATTGGTTATTTTAACGCAAACGGCTCAAATTTTCCTTTTTCTGATGGTATTATTTTAATGACGGGTGATGTTTCTCAGGCATCTGGACCCAATAATACTGGTGTAACCCTAAGTGGTGGTGACGCATCATGGCCCGGAGACGCAGATTTAGAGGCAAACACCACTGCAACAGCTACCAATAATGCCTCTGCCATTCAGTTCAATTTTGTACCACAAATTCCTCAGATAAATTTTAATTTTATTTTAGCCTCTGAAGAATATAATAGAAATTTTGAATGTTCTTTTTCTGACGCTTTCGCATTTATTCTCACAGATCAAATAACGGGTGTTGTTCAAAATCTTGCGGTATTACCTGGCACCACAACTCCAATAGAGGTTACAAATGTTAGGTACGGTATCCCAGGGCAGTGTGAAGATATAAATACAGAATATTTTCAACAATATAATTTTGATGTTCAAGGTTTGCCTTCAGTAAATGCGGCAGACTCTCCTATATACCTCAATGGCCAAACCGTTCCTTTAACAGCGGTAGGAAATGTAATTCCAGGAAATGGGTACAATATAAAATTAGTTATCGCAGATGAAACAGATTCTGCATTTGATGCTGCCGTATTTCTTGAAGGTGGCTCTTTTAATATTGGAGTAAACCTTGGCCCAGATGTTACCATTGAGCTAGGAACTGCTTTGTGTGAAGGTGAAACATTAGAGATAGGTTTATCTGGCCTAGGGGGTCCTCCAGATGGGAGTACCTATCAATGGTTTATTTTCAATCCTGTTACTTTGGTATTTGATATTATTCCAGGAGAAACAAATGCCACGCTAGAGGTAACAGTTTCTGGAACCTATCAAATAGAAGTTACCAATGATGATTCTGGTTGTTCTGGTACCGATGATATTGTAGTTGAGTTTGCCCCACAGCCAATAGCAAACCAACCAATCAACTTGTTTCAGTGTGATGATGGATCTCAAATGGGGGTTTTTGATCTTACCATTAATGATGCGGTTGTTTTGGGCGCTCAAGACCCTATTTTGTTTACAGTAAAATACTATGAAGATTTCACAGACTCTCAAGCAGGTGTAAATGAAATTCTTACGCCCAATGCCTTTCTAATTACCGCACCACCTTTACAAACAATTTTTGTGCGTATAGAAGATTTAGGCGGAATATGTTTTGCTTTAGAAGATTTTACAATTAATTATTCCCAACCTTTTGTTGCGGAACTTACTGATGAAGGATTTTGTGATGGTGACTCCAGCGGTATAGTTGCTGTTAATTTACCAGATCTTAAAGATATTGAGGTTCTCAATGGTCTTGATCCTCTGCTGTATGATATTACCTATCACAATACACTTGATGATGCTAATACAGATGTAAACCCATTGCCAGGAATTTACAATGTAACTGGACCTGTTGAGACAATTTTTGTGCGTATTGAAAGTGTCTTTGACCAGCTTTGTTTTGATACAGGAAGCTTTGATATTACTATTTATTTAGCGGCTACCGCTATTACCCCAACCAAGTATAACATTTGTGACGCGTTACCCAACGATGGTTTTGGCACCTTTGATTTAACGACTAAAGATTTGGAGATTACCGGTGGTAATCCAGATGCAGTGGTGTCTTACTACATTACTTTTGCCCAGGCTCTTGCAGGAACTCCTGCTATTGCTCCTGCAGATGCATTTATTAACACGGTGCTTGGTTTCCAAGTTGTATATGCAAGGGTAGATAATATAAATGCCACAGATTGTTCTAACATCGTAGCATTAGAGTTGCAGGTTAATGATGCTCCTGCCATCACAGATCCAATTACTGATTATTTTGTGTGTGATTTGGACGGTAACGGTATTGAGACTTTTGATTTAACGAGCAA
>ENA-UOYH01000022-UOYH01000022.1-marine-metagenome-genome-assembly--contig:-NODE-22-length-68700-cov-6.533684_pt1 | contig 68700 bp, 79 predicted proteins | sample MGYA00238175_ERZ767261 | MGnify/ENA primary metagenome ERZ767261 (study PRJEB28946, sample SAMN06267185) | marine metagenome | isolation source: Columbia River Estuary | place: USA:Columbia River Estuary...
TCATGGATTTCTCCATCTACCTCTTTTTGAATAACTTGAGGCTTAGAAATGCCTAATTCAAAACCTTCCCTTCTCATAGTTTCGATTAATACAGATAAATGCAATTCACCCCTACCTGAAACAATAAATTTATCTGGAGATTCACCTTGAACTACCTTCAGCGCTACATTTGATATTAATTCTTTATCCAGTCTCTCTTTTATATTTCTTGAAGTAACAAATTTTCCTTCTTTTCCTGCAAAGGGTGAATCATTAACTTGGAAGGTCATGCTAACCGTAGGCTCATCAACTGAAAGAGCGGGAAGTGCCTCAACATCAGAAGGCGCACAAATAGTATCTGAGATATTTAATTTATCTATTCCTGTAATACAAACAATTGAACCAGCCTCTGCCTCTGTAACTTCTACTCTGTCTAAGCCTTCATAGCCCATAACTTGAAGCACTTTTCCTTTCCTAGTGTTGCCATCTCTATCAACAACGATTACTTGATCATTTGGCTTTACTACACCTCTTTTAATTCTTCCTATTCCAATAACACCTACATAGCTATTACTGTCTAAGGCACTTATTTGTAACTGCAGAGGCCCATCAACATTAACCTCTGGAGCAGGGACTTTGTCTAATATCATTTGTAATAGAGGAGTCATGTCATCATTCATATTTTCAGGCTCTAGTCCTGCAATTCCTTCAATAGCCGATGCATAAATAACTGGGAAATCTAGCTGCTCGTCAGTTCCACCCAGCCTGTCAAATAAGTCAAAGACTTGATCAAGAACCCAATGAGGTCTTGCATCAGGCCTATCAACCTTATTAATTACAACAATAGGCTTTAAGCCTTTTTCAAAAGCTTTTTGAGTAACAAATCTTGTTTGTGGCATTGGGCCGTCAACAGCATCAACCAATAAGAGAACTGAATCAACCATAGATAGGGCTCTTTCAACCTCACCACCAAAATCAGCATGGCCTGGAGTATCCACAATATTAATTAAATGGTCATTCCAAATAATTGAGGTATTTTTAGCTGTTATGGTTATTCCTCTTTCTTTTTCTTGATCGTTTGAGTCCATTATTCTCTCAGAACCAATATTTTTTCTATCAAGGGTTCCAGATTGGCCTAAAAGTTTATCTACAAGAGTAGTTTTACCATGATCAACGTGGGCAATAATTGCTATATTTCGAAGGTTATTTATGTCCATGGTATTAGTGTTTTAAAAAAGGGGGGATTATAATCTTAAAATGAATAAATTATTGCTTTTCTTTTGTCTTCTTGCTTCAACATCAGTTTTTTCAGATCTTAAAAGTGATCTTGATAATCAAATTAATCCATTAATGGATAAGGTTATTGAGTGGCGACATGACATCCATCAGAACCCAGAGCTAAGTAATAGAGAGTTTAGAACTGCTAAAAAAGTAGAAGCCCATCTCCGCTCACTCGGCATAAAAGTGGAAACTAAGATTGCTTATACTGGCGTTGTGGGTTTGATCGAGGGCGGCCTGCCTGGGCCAACTATAGCCCTAAGAGCAGATATGGATGGGTTGCCAGTTATAGAAAAAACAGGATTACCATTTGCATCAAAAAAAATGACCGAATATCTCGGTCAAAGTGTCGGCGTTATGCATGCATGTGGCCATGATGCTCATGTTGCAATACTTATGGGAGTCGCCGAGTTTTTAGCTAAAAATAAAGATCAGTTAAAGGGTAATGTAATGTTAATTTTTCAACCCGCTGAAGAAGGGCCTCCAGAGGGAGAGAATGGCGGGGCAAAAATGATGTTAGAAGAGGGTATCTTCGAAACATATGATCCTGAGGTTATTTTTGGGCTTCATGTTGGCAATGGTCCTCATGGTTATATTGGAATTTCATCTGGCCCAGCAATGGCAGCGGCTGGAACTTATAGAATTAAAATAAAGGGAGTTCAGGCTCACGGCTCAAGGCCTTGGGATTCAATTGATCCAATCATGGCTAGCGCTGAGCTGATTCAAAACCTTAATACGATTGTAAGCAGGCGTATTAATATCGTAAATAATCCAGCTGTTATATCGGTTGGAATAATAAGATCTGGAACAAGAGGAAATATCATTCCTGAAGATTCAGAAATTCAGGGAACAATAAGGACGTTTGACCCGAAGCTGAGAGAAGAAATTTATGATGAAATAAAACAGGTAGCTGAAGGCGTTGCACTTGGAACAGGTACAGAAATTTCTGTTGAGTTTGACGTTGGTGGGTTCTATCCAGTTACTTTTAACAATACCGATCTTGTTGAAAGATTAACCCCATCTTTAAAGCGAGCAACTAATAATAAAGTTTATGAGATGACGCCTTCTACTGGTGCTGAGGATTTTTCATTTTTCTCAAATGCTATTCCTGGAATGTATTTTTGGTTGGGTGTAAATGCTCCTGGCGTAATGGAAGCCCCTGGCAATCATTCACCTTATTTCGTTGTTGATGATGGAGCCTTAGACGAGGGCTTAAAAGCCTTGGTATATCTAGTTGAAGATTACCCGAAAGAATAGCACAATAGCAAAAATCTAGAAAAAACTTAAAAAGGAGACTTAAATTGTCAATTCCAAATCATATAAAAGATCATTTATCCATGCCTGTTATAGGCTCGCCACTTTTCTTGGTTTCAGGACCAGAGCTTGTCATTGCACAATGCAAAGCAGGAATAATAGGGTCTTTCCCAGCGCTTAATGCTAGGCCTCAACATGTTTTAGGGGAGTGGATTACAAGAATTAAAACTGAACTAGCCGAATACCAAGAGCAAAACCCTGATAAAAAAGTTGCGCCGTTTGCTGTAAACCAAATTTGTCATGGTTCAAATAATAGACTTATGGAAGATATGGCTACTTGTGTTGAACATGAGGTACCAATCATTATTACTTCTTTAAGACCACCAGCTGAGCTAGTTGAAGCAGCTCATAGCTATGGTGGGCTTGTTTATCACGATGTTATTAATGTTAAGCATGCAAAAAAAGCAGCAGAGCAAGGTGTTGATGGTTTAATCTTAGTATGTGCTGGGGCTGGAGGGCATGCAGGTGCTTTATCCCCATTTGCATTATTAAGAGAAGTAAAAGAATGGTTTGATGGAACAGTTATTCTTTCCGGAGCAATTGGCGATGGTTATTCAGTAGCTTCAGCTTTGGCCCTTGGGGCTGATTTTGCTTATATGGGAACTCGTTTTATAGCTACCCAAGAAGCCAATGCAGATCAAAGTTACAAACAGATGCTAATTGAAAGTGCTGCAGATGACATAGTGCTTTCAAGCCTGTTCACCGGTGTTTCAGGCAATTATTTAAAACCATCCATTAACAAAGCAGGGCTTGATGCGGACAATCTTCCTGATGCAGATAAGTCTTCAATGAACTTTGGGTCGGGTGGAAATACAGAAGCCAAGGCTTGGAAAGATATATGGGGCTCAGGTCAAGGGATTGGCTTAATAGAAGATTCTCCATCTGTTTCAGAACTAGTTGGCAGAATTAAATCAGAATTTGATACAGCAGTTTCAGAATTACAAGGTAAGATATAATTCTTTAACGGAGTTAAAGTATGGTTAATAGCTTAATTTTATATTCAATAGGTTTGATATCTGGCATAGCTGTCGTAACGCTATTAAATAATTCTAATAAAGGAAGATCAGGTGCTAAAGGTATTACTCAAGAGTATACAAGCAAAGACGGTGTCAAAAGGACTGCCAAAAAAGATAGAGAAGATCATATAGTATGAGTGCCAGCGCAGCACTATTCGTCTGTGGAGCCATTACATTTCTTGTTGTATTTAGCTGGTTCAAAGTCGCAGCAATAGAGATCTTTAAATCAGAATTATTAACCAATTCAATTCCAACCCAAGACTCTTGGAAGAAGTTGTTTAAAGTCTTTTTTGTGGATCTAGTAATATGCATTTTTGGGGCCCTTTCTACAGGTATATTGTTTGTAGTTGCTTTTAATTCATTTCATTGATGCCTAAAAGAAATTTAAGAAAATATTTTGAAGATGGCTGGAATAAGATATTTGGTAAGGAAGAGAACAAAAGCAAGCTAAGGACTCAAAGCCTATACAGAGCACATAAAGGTATTTTAAATGTAGGAACTCCTCATGACTGGGAAGACTACAAAAAATACAAAGAGCAAGAAAATGAATCAGACTAACATTTTCGATGAGCCCATAGATGAGTGTTGTTCTAATCCAATAACAGGATTTTTTAGAGATGGGTTTTGCCATACAGGCAAGCATGATATGGGATTGCATATAGTTTGCTCACTCATAACGAATGATTTTTTAAGTTTTTCAAAAGCCCGAGGAAATGATTTATCAACCCCAAAACCAGAGTTTAATTTTCCTGGACTAAAAGAAGGGGATTCATGGTGTGTTTGTGCAGAACGCTGGAAAGAAGCTTATGAGCACGGGTTTGCCCCAAAGGTTTTTTTAAGAAGAACTCATAAAAAAGCATCTTCAATTATCAACATAGAAATTCTTAAAGAATTTGCAGTGGACTTAAATTAACTATGAATAAAAAAGGATTTATTGGCTTGGGTGTTATGGGGTATCCCATGGCAGGTCATTTAGCTTCAAATAATTTTGACGTTTGTGTTTTTAATAGAACTCAAGAAAAAGCTTTAAAATGGAAAAATGAGTTTACAGGATCGTCTTGCGAATCACCCTCAGAGATAGCATCTCAGTCAGATGTCATTATGATTTGTGTGGGCAAAGATGATGACGTTAGGGATGTGATTTGTGGTAATAACGGAATACTGGAATCTGTGAACCCTGGCACGATAATTATCGACCACTCAACAACCTCTGCAACTCTTGCCAAAGAAATGAATCAAATCCTTAAAGAAAAAGAGTGTCATTTTTTAGATGCTCCTATTTCTGGTGGTCAGGCAGGCGCAGAGGCAGGAAAACTCTCTGTGATGGTCGGGGGGTGTAAAGAATCTTTTGAGGCAGTAAAAATAATCTTAGATGCCTATTCAAAATTCTCAAAACATATGGGAAATAGCGGTTCAGGGCAATTAACAAAGATGGTAAACCAGATATGTATTGGTGGTTTGCTTCAGGCCCTTGCAGAGGGTATGAATTTCTCTGAAAAAGCCGGTCTAAAGACTGAAGATGTAATGGAAGTTATTACAAAAGGCGCTGCTCAATCTTGGTATATGGAAAATAGATGGTCAACTATGCTCAAAGATGAATATGATCATGGTTTTGCAGTTGACTGGATGAGAAAAGATTTAGATATTGTTGAAGATCAGGCAATGAGAATAGGTGCTAATGTTGAAGCAACAAAATTAGTGAATAATTTTTATAAAGAAGTTCAGGATCTAGATGGTGGTCGTTGGGATGCATCAAGCCTTTTAAAGAGAATTAAAGAACTTTAGTTTAGAAAACAATTCTGGAAAAAAGCACTAATACAGAAGACACTAAAAGAGTTCCTGCAACTGTATTCTCAATCAGGTTTTCATCAAGTTTTACAGACTCCTCAACCATTTCATAAAAGTTCTTAGGGTTAGCGACCAACCACGCTATTCCAACAAGGTGCATGAACATCAAAATAGCAACTATCCAATTTAGTGGCTGCTTAGTAAATACAATTAAGGAAGTAAGAATTAAAAATATTAATTCTACAGACAGGTAGGCGTTAATATTTTTTCTTTTATACATATATCTAAGCAGGCTATATCCGGACTTATAGGAATACATATAAGCAAAAGCATATAGGGCATATAAAACCGCTAATAAAGTAATCATCTAATGATGTGGCGGCTTTTCATATTCTATTGGAGGAAATTTTGGTTTATCTAAATTTTTTTTGTATCTTTCATATGCAGAATTAACATCAGCACAATCGTCAGCTGCAGATGGCAGGTCTTCTTTTGGTAATTTATCTTTTTCTTTCATTGGAATCTAAACTAAAGAGCCTCATTTAAAATAAGTTACAAGTCACCTTCTTTTCTTACTTCGCTTCGCTCAACCTCAAACTTTTCTCCATATCTAGCTTCAAGTTTTTTTTGATTCTCGCTAATAACTTCAAAAGGATCTAGGCCCAAGGAAGCACACGCAGTGGTCCAATACCACATGATGTCGCCTAGCTCTCTTTTCATATGAAAAATATTGTCATCTGATGCAGGCTTACCCTGAAGAACCATTTTTTTAACTATTTCTACAAACTCGCCTGTTTCACTTCCCAGCCCTAGAGCTGCAGTAAGAAGTCTAGGCACTTCGATGCTCGAATTATTATTAATATCATCCAAGCTGTTTTTTAGCGCATCCATTTCTAAACTAGGCTCACTAGTTACCTTTGTTACAAAATCGCTGTATGTTGAAAAAAAGTCTTTTACTTCATTGCTCATTTATTATTCTCCAAATTTAAAAATTTTATTTATTATATCTTTTAATGTTAATTTTGATTTTATAGGTTCTTCATCCCATTTTAGAGTATCAAGAAACTCTGATGTTATGGCTTTTTTCATATCAAGTATTTTTTCATTCTGTAGATCTATTCCTGATAAATATTTAAAGTCTTCAAGGCTCCTTTTTTTGCCTAGACCGTAAGTTCCTCTAAGGCTCTTATCAACTATTGATACGAGTCTATCAATACTCTTTTTTTCTCTATCGACCCATTTAATCTTTCTTTCTTTTTCTTCATCCTCATCCCAATGTAGTTTTCTTTTCAAGTCTCCAACCACATGATAAAGATGATAGACAGGAACATTAGATGTATGAAATACACTAAAACCTCTTGTAAACGCTCTCAACAATATCGCCAATTCTTCCCCGTAAAAATATAATTTATCATCGTACGGTATTTCTTTTACAAACTCCTTTGTTGTGAATAAACACCCTGCGGCAATTAAATACCCATGTGAAATTTCATTTTCAGTTATGCCCGCAATTTGGCTTGAGAAGCATCTCTTTATAAAAATACTATCTTCCTTAAGAACAAGGGTTAAAGCTCTTTTTTCTTGAGAGTCTAGTTCAAATATTTCTTTATCCGCATCAATTACCTCAAAAGCTCTGGGGTAACAGGTAATAATTGGTTTTTGGTGATATTCAGTTCCCACACTTTTAATTTTTTGTATGTAGCCGATAAAATATGAATCCCAACCTTGCTCAAATTGCATATGAGAATCAATTTGAAAATAGTAATCTTCATTATTATAAAAATGCTGAACTCTTTTTCTTGCCCAGCAGGGACCTTCCGAAATCTTAGGATCAATATGCTCACATTTTATCTGGTCACTAAATGAGAAAGATTCGGTATCTAAGGGCTCATTTGATTGATCGCAAATACCAAAAATCAAATTTTCAGGACAATCTGCCTTATTAAAGGCGCTATCTATAGTGGCCTTCAGCAAAGGATCTTGGTATGAAGCTATCGATATAAAAATTTTCACAATTTATTTTTAATTAGAAATCTAGTTAACAAATAGTATAATTTCTTTATGTTAACAGAGCCAAAGAAAATAGCGTCTAACGTAACCTTATATTCAACTGATCCAATAATATATGTTGTATCAAATTTCCTATCTGACGATGAATGCCAGAGTTTTATTGATTTAGGTTTGGGTAACATGAAAAGAGCAACAGTAGCTGGAAACACTGATGAGGTGGTTGAAAATAGAACTAATGACTTTTTTTGGCTAGAACATAACGCAAGTGATATTGTTCACGAGGTCAGCAAGCGATTCTCGGTTTTAGTTAAAATGCCCATCAATAATGCAGAACAATTTCAGTTAGTCTACTACGGTCCAGAAAAAGAATATAAGCCTCATTTTGATTCTTTTGATAAAGATACAGATGCAGGTAAGAAGAATATGGAAGTGGGTGGCCAAAGAATAACCACAGCGCTGGCATATTTAAATGATGTTGATGCAGGCGGCGCAACCGACTTCCCAGAGATTGGTATTTCTATTAAACCTAATAAAGGTGATGTGGTTATATTTAATAACTGTATAGAAGGAACAACAGAGATACACCCAAAATCACTACATGCCGGATCGCCAGTAATATCTGGAGAAAAGTGGGCTGTCAATCTATGGTTTAGAGAGAATCCAATATACTGAGCTATTTAATTTTTAGCGATCTTTGGCTATCAACAATATTATATAAATGCTCCTGCGCCTCAGGTTTTAACTGAGCAACTCCCATTGTTATTACATCAATAATTGCTGAATAAGCAATTCTTGATGTTAGAGGCTTATTAATCCTAAAATTATCACCAACATTAATCTCAATTGGATAGTCGCAAATATTCGCTAAGGGCGAATTGCCTGGCATGATTCCTATAACCTTCACTCCAGATTTCCTGACAATTTTTACACTTTCAATTAATGCTGAGGTAGTTCCTGATTGAGATATAGCCACTACTACATCATTTTTTGAAAGTGAGTTTGCTGACATCAGTTGAATGTGAGGATCAGAAATAAAAGAAGATGAAATTTTTAATCTAAAGAATTTATGCTGTGCGTCCATTGCAACTGGAGCAGATCCTCCAAATGCATAAACCTCAACTCTATCAGCATTTGCAAGGGCTTCAATTGCTGACTCAAGGGTGTTCTGATCTATTTGCGATCGAACATTCAATATTTCACTAATAGCAGTATCAAATACTTTTTCACATAGTTCGTTAATGCTATCGTCTTCATCAATTTCATACATTACGAAATAGTCATCAGCAGCAAGTTGTTGTGAAAGATTAATTTTAAATTCTTGATAACCAGAAAAACCTAGAGCCTTGCAAAATCTAATTAGTGTTGGTTCGCTAATGCCCATTGCACTTGAAGCCTCAGCTGTTTTCATAGAAATGACCGACTTAGGGTCATTCAAAACAAAATTAGCAACCTGTTTTTCAGATTTTCTTAATTCAGGTATGGTATTTTTAATTTGTCGCAATAATTTTGTTGGCATAAGGTTAGAATATCCCTCTTAAGCAAAAAAATGAATCCCTAAATGGACGTATCGCATATATTAGACCATCTCAACGATCAACAACGAGAAGCGGTTACGTCAGAAAAAAAACATTTGATGGTGCTTGCTGGCGCTGGATCAGGCAAAACTAGAGTTTTAGTCCATAAAATAGCATGGGAGGTTGAGGCGCTTAATAGAAATCCAGGGTCAATTATGGCAGTTACCTTTACCAACAAAGCTGCTCTTGAAATGAGATCAAGAATTGAAGAATTATTACAAGCGCCGATGCTAGATGGATGGGTTGGTACTTTTCATGGCCTTGCACACAAAATGCTTAAACGCTTCCACAAGGAGGCTGGCTTGAGTAGCGGGTTTACAATTCTAGACTCAGATGACCAGTTAAGAATAATTAAAAGAATTTCTAAAGAACTTGATCTTGATGAGGCCACATGGCCATCAAGACAGAGTCAATGGCAGATAAATTCATGGAAGGATGAAGGATTCAGAAACGATCTTGTAGATGATAAGGGTGACTTTGCGCGAGAAACGATTAAGAAAATTTATAAAGAATATGAAACTACTTGCTTAAGAGATAACCTGGTAGATTTTGGTGAATTATTGCTTAGATCTTATGAAATCGTTAGAGATAATGCCTCTGTAAAATCTTTTTTCCATTCAAGATTTAGATCAATATTGGTTGACGAGTTCCAAGATACAAACACCATACAATATAACTGGTTACTAGAAATAGCTTCATCAGAAGCATCTATAACCGCAGTTGGAGACGATGATCAGTCTATATATGGGTGGAGAGGAGCCAAGGTTGAAAATGTAGATTCTTTTACTAAAACATTTGACGACACAGAAATCATTAGGCTTGAACAAAATTACAGATCTACAAATATAATTTTAGGAGCTGCAAATGCTCTTATTGAAAACAATACAGATAGGCTTGGAAAAAATCTTTGGACAGAAAAACTTGAGGGAGAGCAGATAGTTTTATATCAAGCTTATAACGAACAAGATGAGGCTAGATTTGTAGCTGATGTCCTAAAGGACTGGATGAATAAAGGAGAGATGTATGAGGATGCTGCTGTTCTTTATAGATCTAATGCACAATCAAGGGCTCTTGAAGAAGCTCTTTTAAGATCAAGCATCCCATATAGAATTTATGGGGGACAAAGATTCTATGAAAGATTAGAAATTAAAAATGCTATCGCGTATTTAAAAGTAATTTTTAATCACTCTGATAACCCAGCATTTGAAAGATCAATCTCCAATCCAACAAGAGGTGTTGGGGAAAAAACATTAGCAAAAATCAGAGGAGCCGCAAAGCAACATAACATTTCATACATCAAAGCGTCAGCAAAGCTTGTTGATGAGGGCTCAATTTCTGGCAGAGGCGGCGCTGGGCTATCTTCATATTTGCAGTTCATATTAAGGTGCAAAGAATTCATAGAGGAAAATCCCCTGTCAGATCTTATGGAAGAGATTATTAAAACATCTGGATTAGTCGCATATCACGCTAAAGAGCCAGGAGAAAAAGGAAAAACAAGAGTAGAAAACTTAGAAGAGCTTGTTTCTGCAACCGCTAACTTTGAGCAAAGTATCAAAGAAGATAAGCCTAACAAAGAAATTGCAGAACAATACTTAGATATGATTTCCTTAGACTCTGGAGATAGACAAGCATCAGAGCATGATGATGCAGCCCAACTTATGACTCTGCATTCAGCAAAAGGGTTAGAGTTTAAACTTGTTCTTATGACTGGACTTGAGGAAAGTTTATTTCCTCATGGCAGATCAATGGAAAATCCATCACAACTTCAGGAAGAGAGAAGACTTTGTTATGTCGGTATTACAAGAGCAATGGAAAAACTATATATAACCCATGCCGAATCAAGAAGACTGCACGGCTCTGATACATTTAATCCTCCATCTCGATTTTTGAGAGAAATACCCAAAGGCCTAATTAATGAGATCAGGCCGAGAGCGCAAACCAATATCCCTTATAATAGAAAAGATTTTAAAGAAACAAAGTTTGAATTCGAGGATGAAATAGGAATTTCATTAGGCCAAAGAGTTTTACATAAAACATTTGGAGAGGGAGTGGTTCTTAATTATGAGGGCTCAGGAGATGCGGCTAGAGTTCAAATCAATTTCAATAAAGCAGGAACAAAATGGCTTGTGATGGCTTATGCAAAACTAGAAAAATTATGATGATAAAAAAATATTCTTACCTTTTAGCAATCTTATTAATTATTGGGTGTTCAGATAATAAGGAGGCCAGCAGCGAGCCTTCAATAGACTCTCAAAAAACTTATAACTGGAGACTGGTAACAGCATGGCCAAAAAACTACCCCGGCTTAGGAATGGCTCCTGAGAGAATTGCTGACTTGGTTGAAGAAATGAGTAACGGTCAAATGAAGATCACTGTATATGGTGCTGGCGAACAAGTCCCAGCCTTTGGAGTTTTTGACGCTGTTTCAAGTGGAGCACATCAGATGGGCCACAGTGGGGGATATTTCTGGAAAGGCAAAGCCCCGGCTGCACAATTTTTTACAGGTGTTCCTTTTGGTCTTACTGCTGATGAGATCAATGCATGGACTAATCGCGGAGGAGGCATCGAGCTCTGGAGAGAGGTTTATGAACCATTTAATATCTATCCAATTCCTGCCGGCAATACAGGCACCCAAATGTTTGGGTGGTTCAATAAAGAGATAAATTCTCTAGAAGATATCAAGGGATTAAAAATGAGAATTCCTGGGATAGGCGGAGAAGTTCTAGAAAGAGCTGGCGGCATTCCAGTAACTCTTCCAGGGGGAGAGCTATTTACCGCTCTTCAAACTGGTGTCATTGATGCAACTGAATGGGTTGGTCCATACAATGATTTAACTTTTGGGTTTCATCAAGCTGCAAAGTATTACTATTACCCGGGATGGCATGAGCCTGGATCAATGCTTGAACTTTTAATAAACATGGATGAGTGGGAAGCTCTACCAAAACATCTTCAAGTTATTATTGATACTGCTTCCAAAGCTGTTAACCAAGATATTTTAGATGAATATACTGCAAGAAATAACAGAGCTCTTAGAGAATTAGTGGATGTCCATGGGGTTGAATTAAGAAAACTTCCAGATGACGTGATAGCAGAATTTAAAATAATAGCGACTGAAATTTTGGAAGAGAATGCTTCGGAAGATGAAATGGTTAATAAGGTTTATCAGTCTTACAAACAATTTAAAGAAGAGGTTACTGCGTACCATAAGGTATCTGAAGATGCTTTTGTAAAGGCAAGAAATAATTAGTGTCAGACGAACTTACTTTTAAATCACTAGGAACTGCAAATTATCTAGAAACATTAGATGGCATGAAAACCCATCTCATGTCTGATAACTTTCAGAATGAAATATGGATGCTAGAACATCCTCCTGTTTTTACTCTTGGGACTGCTGCAGATAATCAACATGTATTAGATGCCAGAGATATTCCAGTTATCCAATCTGACAGAGGCGGCGAGGTAACTTATCACGGTCCAGGGCAGCTAGTAATTTATTTTATGATTGATGTAAAAAGAAATAAACTTGGACCGAAAAGCCTGGTTAAGACTCTCCAAGAATTTACCAGATCTCTTCTAGCTAGTTATTCTATAGAGTCTGATTTTATAGAGGGCGCACCTGGGGTGTATGTAAATGGAAAAAAAATTGCTTCCATTGGCTTGAGAATTTCTAAGGGCAAGACTTACCACGGAATAAGTATCAATGTGGATATGGATCTAACACCATTTTCCTATATAAATCCCTGTGGATACGAAGGATTAGAGGTTGCCCAGATAAAAGATTATAAAAAAGATATAACACTCAAAGAAGTAGAACGCCTTGCAATTAAACTTTTAGAACCTATATTTTAGATATGGAAATTATTCCGACACAAAAAATTGTCAATAGAGACGGGGTAAAGGCTGTTAAGAATGGCCAAAAGGGAAATCAGTATTCCCACATCCCTAATCTAAAAAAACCAGACTGGCTAAGAGTCAAAGCACAGTTCAATCCAAACTTTCATAAAATAAAAGATCAGGTAGCAGAAAAAAAACTTAATACTGTTTGTGAAGAGGCGCATTGCCCTAACATTTCTGAATGCTGGTCGGCTGGAACCGCCACTTTTATGTTGATGGGCTCGGTTTGTACAAGAGCATGTAAGTTTTGCTCAGTAGATACCGGAAACCCTAAGGGTTGGCTAGATCATGATGAGCCAATGAATACAGCAAAAGCAGTTGAAATAATGAAATTAAAGTATGTTGTCCTAACCTCTGTGAATAGGGATGATTTACCTGATGGTGGTGCAAAGCATTTTGCAGATACAGTAAAGCTTATTAAAGATCTAAATCCTGGGACTGCTGTAGAAGCCTTAACACCAGACTTTAAGGGCTTGTCATCTTCAATCGATACTATCGTTAATTGTGGACTGGAAGTTTTTGCTCAAAATATAGAAACTGTAGAAAGACTTACTCACCCAGTTCGAGATATTAGAGCAGGCTACAAGCAAACATTAGATGTCTTAGCTGAATCAAAAAGAATAAACCCAAAAGTCCTCACAAAGACAAGTCTTATCCTAGGGCTTGGCGAAACAGATGAAGAGATTGAAGAAACAATGGATGATTTAATAGAAAATCAGGTTGATATTCTTACAATCGGCCAGTACCTAAGACCAACTCTAAATCATCTTCCTATCGAAAGATGGGTAACCCCTGAGGAATTTGAGACATATAGAGAAGTTGGTTTGAAAAAAGGATTTCTTGAAGTGGTTTCTGGACCAATGGTCAGATCAAGTTACAGAGCAGAAAGAGCTCTTGAAAAAAACAACGCTGGGCTTGGAAAGGGAATCTAAAAAAGCCTTTCATCAATTAAATAGCCAAGTATCTGTTATGATATGTATTAAATAAATACGTAAATAGGAAAATTATGAATTTCATAACAGCAATAAAAACAGTACTTTTTAAAAAGTATGCAAACTTTAATGGCAGAGCAAGCAGGAGTGAGTTTTGGTTTTTTCAACTAGCGTATTTTTTGTTGGCATTAGCGATTTCAGTTTTTACCACTTCAGAACAATGGGTTCCTTCAGTAGCCCTTGATGTTTTAGTAATAATTCCAGTTCTAGCAGTAAGTGCAAGGCGTCTTCACGATACTGGAAGAAGTGGCTGGAATCAATTATGGGCAATAACAATTATTGGCCTTATACCTCTACTATATTGGTATTGCTCAAAGAGTTCAGATGAAGGTAATAGATTTGGATCGAACCCGCTGTTATCAGACAACATCGTCTAATTTTTCAAATTATAGAAATATAGCTTTTTATATATAATTTCATTAGTATTGAAAGATGAATAAGTCTTTACAAAACCATTGAATAGCCACTTAAAAGAAGTTAACAAGAGCTATCTTCAACATTTGTATCATGCATGGAGCATGGCATTTGCCTTAATCATTCATGGTTTATTTCCAAGCATTCTTAAGGATTATGCTAGTGATAAGATGTGTGAGCACCAAGACGAAACTTAACTTCAATATCTTATAAAACAATAAAAGGAAATACCAAGACTAATGTCAGTATAGCCAATTGAATTATGATAAATGGAATCACCCCTTTATAAATTTCAGATGTTTTGATGCTTTGGTCAGCCACTCCTCTTAGATAAAAAAGAGAAAATCCAAATGGTGGTGTTAAAAATGATGTTTGTAAATTAATTGCCAAAAGAATTGCTAACCAGACAGGATCAAAACCCATCATGAGAAGAGGTGGAGCAACAAGCGGCACTATGACATAGCATATCTCTATAAAATCCAAGATGAAGCCAAGTAAAAACACAAACAACAGGACAAAAATTAGAGCTGTATAAGGGCCGCCTGGCAAAGAGCCAAAAACAAGATCAATTAATTCATCTCCTCCAACCCCTCTAAATATTAGCGAGAATATAGAAGCACCAATTAATATTGTAAAAATCATTGTTGAGACAATTGCAGTCTTTTGGCTCGCATCTTGGATAAAAGCTAAATTAAATTTGCCATTCACCATTGCAATAATTAATGCTCCCATGGCGCCAATAGCAGATGCTTCAGTTGGAGTAGCAATTCCTCCAATAATAGACCCTAACACCAGAATTATGAGAATAAGCGGAAGAGCAAGTGTTTTAAGAATTTCTGATATTGGAGCATTCTTTGCATTTGGCTCAAAGAAAATATTTGGATTTTTATGATTTTGGTAAAGGGTATAAAACAGGTAGCCAAGACAAATCATTATGCCTGGAATGATAGCCCCAACAAAAAGATCGCCAACAGTTACCGTTTTCTGAGAAAAAATTCCCATATTATTCTGTGCTCTTTGGTAGGCATTAGACATAACATCTCCAAGGAGAACAAGTGCTATTGAGGGAGGTATAATTTGGCCAAGGGTTCCTGTAGAAGCAACAAGCCCTGATGAGAAATCTTTCTTATATCCTTGTTGAATAAGAACTGGCAATGACATAAGTCCCATAGTTACAACTGTTGCTCCAACAATACCCGTGCTCGCAGCAAGAAGAGCACCCACAACAATAATAGAAATGCTTAAGCCGCCTCTAATATTCTTAAATGCTAAGGCCATATTTGCGAGCATTTTTGCAGCAACCCCAGATCTTTCAAGAATGGTTCCCATAAAGATAAAGAGAGGAACAGCAAGTAGAGTTACGTTGTTCATGATTCCGAATATTCTTAATGGAATACTTTTTAAGATTGATTCATCAAATATCCCTAAAGGTATGCATATCAACGCAAATAATATTGAAACGCCAGATAGCGTAAATGCCACAGGGTACCCAAGCAGTAATGCAGAGCAAATGAGAACCAGTAATAGTAAAGGTACTATTTCCATTTTATTTTTATTAATTGATTAATAAGCGCAGCTATTAGCGTTAAGGGAAACAAAAGCATAAATGTTTTTTGGATATATACGTAATCAAGTCCACCAGATTCTGTTGAGACCTCCTGCATGCTCCACGATGCAGAAACAACTTCTAATGAATAAATAAATATTACAGCCGTAACGGGAAGTAAAAATATAATACCGAAAATGCTGTTTATTAGATTCTTGTATTTAGCAGATGACTCTCTATAGAAAATATCTACACGAACATGCTCATCCTCATTAAATACATACCCGGCGCAACCAAGAAAAACTAAAGCATGAAAATACATAGTCAATTCTTGAAGGTCAGTTCTTCCAATACCAAAAAAATACCTACTCACAATAACTATAATCATAAGCAAAACCATTATTGGTATAAGGTATGAAATTGTTTTCCCTATAAAATTTATATACTTTTCCATAATTTTAATTAGAAGTATTTTCTTTATTTAGTTAGAATAATTATCATGATAATAGTTCTCTCTCCAGCAAAAACACTTGATTATAGTGTTGACCCTAAAAGCAATCATACTGCACCGCAGTTTTTAAGCCAATCTTCTAGTCTTATTAAGACTTTAAAAGAAAAAGAGCCTAAAGATATAGCTAGCTTAATGGGGCTTAGTGATAAATTAGCTACTCTAAATTTTGATAGGTATCAGTCATGGAAAGCAGCTAAAACTGTCTCCAAAGACGCAAAGCCTTCAATGCTGGTCTTTAAGGGAGATGTGTATCAGGGACTAGATGCAGAAAACTTTAATAATAAACAGCTAAAATTTGCTCAGAAACATCTTAGGATTTTATCTGGGCTATATGGAATTCTTCGTCCCATGGATGTCATCAAGCCTTATAGACTTGAAATGGGTACTAAGCTGAAAACATCAAAAGGTAAAAACTTATATGAATTTTGGGACAAGAGAGTCCAAGAAAATGTTCTAGACGACTTGGCTTCTCAAAAATCTGATTTATTAATAAATCTTGCTTCCAAGGAGTATTTTAGCGTTCTAGGAAAAATGCCTGATTATATTAATGTTATCTCACCAGTTTTTAAAGATTACAAAAATGGTAAACATAAAATCATTAGTTTTTATGCAAAAAGGGCCAGAGGCTTAATGGCTAAATGGATTATCGAAAATAATATTAAAGATTTCGAGCAGTTATCTCAATTTAATCTAGACGGCTATTACTTTTCAAAAGCAGAATCTTCTGCAGCTGAACCAGTTTTTTTAAGAGATTAGTTCAGGCTAAATTAGGCCTTCTTTTTCCCAGAAAGACTTTTTAGGCTCTAGATCGTCATATTCACCATTCGTCTTGTTTACATAAGCTTTCATAGCTTCTTGCATATCTTTGCCACTAATAAGACTGGCATTCCAAACAGCATGAAAGTCTAATGAATCTCTTACGGTGTGATCTCTAGCATAGTTAATTTGTTTTTTAATTACTCTTGTTACTAAAGGAGACTTACTAGCTATATTTTCAGCTATCTTCTGAACTTCTTTAGCAAGCGTTTCCTCAGATTCAAAAACTTCATTCACAAAGCCTAAAGATTTTGCTTCAGCAGAGTCAAATTTTCTTCCGGTAAATGCTAGCTCTCTTAATTTAGCTAATGGTATTAGAGATGGAAGCCTTTGAAGGGTACCAACATCAGCCGCTATCCCAATATCCACTTCCGCAATTTTAAAAAAAGCATTCTCTGAACAATATCTCATATCACAAGCAGCAGTCATATCTATTGCTCCACCAACACAAGCTCCCTGAATAGATGCTATTGTTGGCATTCTACATTCTTCTAATGCAGTGAATGCGTCTTGAAGCTCAAGAACTTCATGATAAAAAACCTCTCTCTGCCTTGCTGGGTCTACCTCAACTTCAGATTTTTTTGGCGGTACAAAAGTAGAAAGGTCCATTCCAGCACTAAAGTGCTTTCCTTGACCGGATAAAACGATAACCCTTGCTTCAGAATTCTTATCTATTTCTTTAATGATATCAGGCAGCTCTTTCCAAAAAACTCTTATCATTGAGTTCATCTTATCAGGCCTATTCATTGAGATATGCGCAATACCTCCATCTATAGTCACGTCAAAACAAGTTGTCTTATTCATTTTCAGCCAACTTGATGGAGTCATTAACAATCACACGCATTTTTTCAACATGCTCAAATGTTTTATGATGGGACAAAACAACTTTTCTATCTTCGCTCAAAAGAACGAACATTTTTTTTAATTGATTTAAATTATCTAATAGCTCATTACTCATATTCTTGTACTCTAAATTATTTATTAGCATTATAATGCTCTTAATCTATGAAATCATTAAATCAACTACATTTATGTAAAGCCTTGAGTGTTTTTTTATTTACACTTTCTGTTAACTCACAAGTAACGACCATAGACAGGTCTATGCAAGAACAGACTATGCTTTCTGTATTGTATGCTCAGTCATCAACAGAATATGTTGCTAACTGTATTCAGACCTATAGTGGTGCATCATTAATTCTTGATGAAGCAATTGCAGACAAGGAATGGACAGCATCTCTTGAGCAATCTGGAGATTATTCAGCCAAGCCAATGGCAATAATCTTGGATGTCGATGAAACCGTTTTGGACAATGTTAGATTCCAAGCAAGAGCAATATTATCTGGACTCTCATACCCTAATGGTTGGATAGAGTGGGGGCTTGAGGCATCTGCAGAGCCAGTTCCAGGTGTATCTAGTTTTCTTGAAAACGCATCTAATAAGGGCATAAAAATTTTCTATGTAACTAATAGAGTTGCAGAACTTGAAGATGCAACAAGAGAGAATATTAAGAGCTTAGGTCTTCCTTTTGACGACGATAGAGATGTTCTATTAATGAGAGATGAAAACGGCTGGGGCTCTGACAAGGTCTCAAGAAGAGCTCTTGTTGCTAAAGACTATAGAATCTTAATGTTAGTTGGTGATCAGTTAACAGACTTTATTTCTTTAGAAGAAGCAGCTACAGATATTGATTCTCGAAGAAAATTAGCAGAAAAGTACTCTGATATGTGGGGAAAAAAATGGTTCATGCTGACCAATCCAATGTATGGTAAATGGGAAGGGGCTATATACGGAAATAAGTATCCTGATACCAAAGAAGAGATGATGAAGATGAGACTGGATGCTCTAAAGCCATAACTTAAGGAATGAAAAAGCTAGTATTAATTTTTGCCCTCATTTTAGCAGTAGCTTATTTTGTATCTATAAATAAAAACCATTTAAAGGTTGAATACATCACTATTGGAACCCAGCCTACCAAGGCTATTGAGATAGCTTCTTTTGATGCTGCTGCCAAGCCAAAGAATATCATTTTAATTATTGGAGATGGGACAGGGCTTAATCAAATCACCTTATCAAGGATTGCAACGGGTGGAGCAGATCATAGGCTGGCAATAGACCAGATGCCTTTTTTTGGTAACTCTCTTACACATTCATACAATAATATTTATACAGACTCAGCTGCTTCAGCAACTTCTTGGGCTGCCGGCATTAAAACAAAAAATAAATTTCTTTCAATAACGCCTGATGGAAAAGCTATTCCTACTATTCCAGAAATTTTATCAAACAAGGGCTATATATCTGGTTTAGTAGCTACTTCATCAATCACTCATGCTACGCCTGCTGCTTTCTATGCTCATATAGACTCAAGATATAAAGAAAAAGAAATTGCAAGCCAGCTTTTAGAATCTCCAATACAGTTATCTCTTGGCGGGGGACTAGAATTCTTTGATATTGCAAAAGCTCAAGAATCTAATTTGCTAATAACAGACATGAAAGAACTCGATGGTGATGATTTTTTAAAAGCAAAAAAAGTACTAGGGTTATTTGATGAAGATGGCATCAACAGATCATCTAACAAGCCAACACAATTACAAATGACAAAGTCAGCCCTCGATTTCCTATCCTTAAAAGCTAGTTCAAATTCATGTAATGGTTTTTTTCTGATGAGTGAAGGCAGTCAAATTGATTGGGCATCTCATGACAATGATGCTGCAACAATGGTTGTTGAATTTAAAGATTTTGATCAAACAATTGCGATGGCAATGGACTTTGTTACTTCTAACAAAGAGACATTATTACTGGTAACCGCTGACCATGAGACAGGTGGGTTGCAAATCTTAAGTCAGAAAGATGATATGGTTAAAGTTCAATGGGGTACCGGAAGTCATACCTCAATTCCTGTTGGAGTATATGCCTATGGACCCGGGGCTCATGAATTTACTGGATTAATGGACAATACGGATATTCATTACATGATATTAGATGCTATTGGCACACCAAACCTAGAACCTTTAGACTGCTCTAATTAAATCACTTAATTTTCTTATTTGTATCTTTGCGTTTGACTCATAAATTACAGAGTTATTATTTGTAGGTTCTGTAACATGAACAGATTTTTTAATTCCATATTTAGTTGCAGCATTAACAATATTTATATTGTCATCAAAAAAAATAGACTTCGATGGCTGAATATTTAGTTTTTCTAGTGCTATTTTCCAAAATTTTTGGTCTTCTTTAACAACACCAATATCAACACTTGAAATCCAGCTATCTGCAAAATTAAGTAAAGGTACCTGAGAAGATTTAACTTTTAATAGCCTGGAATCGCAATTAGTAAGAAAAAAAACTTTTTTATCTAAAGACGCAATGAATTGAAGAGCCTCATGAGCTCCATCAATGAACATTGCATAAGACTTATTTTTTTCTGCAATAGCAATAAGGTTTGTCTCATACCTGTCTTCCCAAAATCTCAACTCATACCAAGGAAGCGTTCCATATAACTCTTTTGAGGTTTTATAAATATCTTTTTTTGCATCATTTAAAGAAATACCCTTATTGTGAGCAACCGCCTCAGGCAGCCATTCCATCCAAAAAAGGTTATCAAAATTTTGATCCAAGATAACTCCATCTATATCAAGTAATATATAAGATGATTCTGTTAAAATATTTGTATGGAAATTACTCATAAGCTTTTACAGGATATTTTAAACCCTATCGAAGAGACTGTCAGGAAAGCATCAGATGCAATAATGGAAGTTTATAAAAAGGATACGTTTGAGAAAGAAACTAAATCAGATGGGTCGCCAGTAACAGAGGCAGACAATGCTGCTAATATAATTATTCTAGATTCTTTAGAGCTTATAACTCCTGATATTCCTGTGATTTCAGAGGAAACTTTTAATAAACATGGGCAAAACCCAAATGTACCTTATTGGCTTGTAGATCCTCTTGACGGAACCAGAGAATTTATAAATAAGTCTAAGGAATTTACAGTAAATATTGCATTAATACAGAATGGCTCAGCTATATTTGGCATTGTTGGCGCCCCAGCAACTTTGGAGATATGGCATGGATCAATATTTGATGAACCCAAGGCATTACCCATAGAATCAGATGCCGAGAATAAGAGATTAAGGGTGGTAATGAGTAAAAGCCACCAAACTGAAGCGGATAAAAACCTATTAAAGTTATTAAATAATCAGAATATTGACTATCAGGTAGTAGAAAAGGGTAGTTCACTTAAGCTTTGTGCTTTAGCTGATAATAAAGCAGACATTTATCCAAGATTTGGCCCTACATCAGAATGGGATATAGCGGCAGGAAATGCAGTTTTATCTGGGTCTGGAGGCTCTGTGAGTTTGTTAGGTTCAGGAATACCTCTTCCTTATAATAAGGAAGACACCATACTAAATAGTCCATTTGTTGCTTGCCGCAATCAAGAGATCAAAGATAGATATTTCCCAATTCTGAGCGAATATTTCAAAAAATTGGTATAATTCACTGCTATACATTAATTTATAATATAATGTATTATATTAAAAACTTATAATAATATGGGAACACAACTACAGCCTTCACAGCTTAATAGTCCAGGAAAGGATATAGAGTCCTACTTGGCCTCTGTGCATTCAATTCCTATTCTTACTAAAGAGCAAGAACAGGAATTGGCATTAAAGCTTTATGAAGAAGATGATTTAGATGCTGCTAGACAGTTAGTTATCCATCATCTTCGTTTTGTAGTCCATATTGCGAGGTCTTACCAAGGTTATGGCCTGCCTTTAGCTGACATTATTCAAGAAGGCAATGTTGGTCTTATGAAGGCTGTTGATAAATATGATCCCCATAGAGGGGTGAAGGTTGTTTCATTTGCAGTTCATTGGATTAAAGCTGAAATTCATGAATATATTTTAAAGAATTGGAGATTGGTTAAAATTGCAACAACAAAAGCGCAAAGAAAATTATTTTTTAACTTGCGTAGCAAAAAGAAAACACTTGAATGGCTGACAAAAGAAGAAGCTGAAAAAATTGCTGCAGATTTAAATGTAGAAGTTAAAGATGTCTTGCATATGGAAAACAGACTCTCATCTAATGATGCCTCTTTTGATGCTCCGACATCGACAGACGATGATGATGAAATAATGTCTCCCTCTCAGTATCTTGAAGACAAAAGATATGATCCAGAATTGATAGTAGCAAACTCAGAAGCAGAGCAACTCAATCACAATGATTTATTAGAGGCTCTTAAAATGCTTGATGATAGAAGCAAGGATATTCTTCAAAGAAGATATCTGTCTGATCAAAAAGCTACCTTGCATGATCTAGCAGATGAGTATGATGTTTCGGCTGAGAGAATACGCCAAATTGAAAATGGCGCTCTTAAAAAGCTAAAAGCATTCATGGTAACTGCCGCCTAAATCTATCAATAGATAGAAAAAATTAATGCGTTATAAATACTTACCTTCATTTGTAAAAAGAAGAGGTAGGATTACTAAAAGCCAGGAAGATAATTTAAGCCACCTCATGTCCTATGAGATTTGTAGCTATTCACAAATCCTTCAGGCTAAAAAAAAATTTTCAAAAGTAGTATTAGAGGTTGGATTTGGTAATGGTGAAAATACATTAGCTCTTGCGAAGCAAAATCCAGATACTTTATATATAGCATCAGAAGTATACCTTGCTGGAATAGGTTCATTGCTTGGCGAAATAGTTGATGGAGCAATACCAAATATCTTTATAACTTCTGGGGATATAAGGCTTTTAATAGATGATATAAAGGAACCTGTGTTTGATGATGTAATTGTTATTTGCCCTGATCCTTGGCCAAAACTCAAACATCATAAAAGAAGAATGCTCACCAATGAATTTTTTAAATTAATACATCCTACTATTCAAGATGGCGGAGAGCTTTTTATGTCTACAGATGTTGAAGATTATGCCGAATCCATTTCAGAGCAATTAGACATATCAGTTGGGTTTCAAAGAAATGATAGTTCTTTATATGAAGCCTCATCACTCACTAAATTTCAAAGAAGAGCAATGGATGAGGGCAGAAAAATATATCCCTTTTCCCTTAAAAAGATTAGCTAAAAATATTTACAGTATCATTTAAGAATTTATAGCCGATATCAGTAGCCTTAATTCCACTTTTTTCTAAAAGGTTATTCTCAATACCATCTTCTAATTTTTTTCTAAAGGTTTCTGACAGATAGATTTTTCTTTTTCTTAGCTCATCAAAGCTCACTCCATTTTTTAATCTTAATAAATTCATTGCCAGATCTATATCGTAATTATTACTAGAAATTTCCTGCTCACTAACTTTAGATGGATTTTTTATATAAGAACCCACTTTCTTTAATTTAACCATCCTCTTGATTGAGTTTTCAGTTGTTATCTTGCTATGCGCTCCAGGGCCCAAGCCAAGAAAATCACCATACATCCAATAGTTAGTATTATGCCTACTAAAAGAATGATCCTTAGCCCAAGACGATACCTCATATTGATAAAAACCATTCTTATTTAACAAATTTGTAGCAATAAGCTCCATTTCTTCTATTTCAGTATCTTTTGGGATCTTAAGTTCCTTTTTATAAAAAATGGTATTTGGTTCAATTGTTAATTGATACATTGATAGGTGAGAAATATTTTGTGAACAAAAAACATTAATATCTTTCTCAAGAGAAAGAGGGGTCTGATCCATCACTCCATATATTAAATCTATCGAGGTTTTTATTGAACTCACTCCAGCAATAATATCCAAAGCCTTTAAGGCATCATGCGCATTATGATTTCGTTCTAAACTTTTTAATGTATCTTCATCAAAGCTCTGTATGCCTATAGATGCTCTATTAACTCCCATATTTGAAAGGTCTGTAACGTAATCTAAGCTCACTTCCTTGGGATTAAATTCAAAGCTTATCTCGCAGTCATTTTCAAGCATTCGGTTGTTTAATAACTTAAGTAATATTTTCTCAACATTTTTTGATTTAACTAAGGACGGGGTCCCGCCACCAAAATATACAGATATAAATTTTCTATCCAATATATATTCTTTTGACGCGTCCAAGTCAGTCAAAATTGCTTCGATAAGGGACTCCTCTTCTCCATCTTTCTTGTTGGTATCTATATTGAAATCACAATAGGGGCATTGTTTTTCACACCACGGAAGATGAATGTATAAAGAAAGTGGAGTATCTTTGGGGCTAAATTTTTTCAAGCTCTACCAAAAATGATCGAGCAGCAATAGCTCTGTGGCTTATAGTATTTTTAACCTCTGGGCTGATCGAGGCCATTGAAGTTTTTGGGTTATCTATATAAAAAATTTTATCGTAGCCAAATCCTCCATCTCCTTGGCTTTCAACGCAGACTTTTCCATGAATTTTTCCAGATGCATATATTGGCATAGGATCATCATATGAGTGCACTCCAACCAAAACACAAACATAATAAGCCGGAAGGGAGACTAGATTCCTTTTTTTTAATTCACTAATAATCTTATTTCGATTATCTAGATCTGATGCCTCTTCGCCTGCATATCTTGCCGAATAAATTCCAGGCTCAAAATTTAGCCCAGGTACAACCAATCCAGAATCATCTGCAATGGTAAAAAGCTTTGATTCATTCGCGCCATGCCGCGCTTTTTTTAAAGCATTCTCAAAAAATGTCAGCCCATCCTCTATTGCATCATTGATTCCAAGTTCAACCTGAGAAATAAAATCGAAGTTACTAAAAAGTTTTTTAAACTCCTTAAGCTTGCCTTGATTTGAGGTGGCTAGCAGAATTTTTTTATTTGCTTCCAAGTAAATACACTCCCTCAGAAGCAAATAAATTCGGAGAGATAGACGCCAATAAGCTTTGATCCCTATCAGGGTTTAAAAATATTTTTTTATCTATTATAAAACCCTCATCTTCACACAGTTTCTCAAAATCATTAATAGTGCAGAGGTGAAGGTTGTCTGTCTCATACCAACTTGATGGCAGATTTGGAGTGACTGGCATTTTTCCAAAAACCAAATCCGCTCTACATCTCCAATAACCAAGATTTGGAAGTGTAACTACACATTTGTTAGACAGTTTTAACATCCTCCTAAGTGCCAAATGAGGATCTTTTAGGCATTGGATAGAACTGGCCATTATTGAGATATCAAAATTAGAGGATTCAAATTCCTCAAAACCATCATCAATATCTTGTTGAATAACTGAAAGACCTTTTGCTATGCATTCTTGAATTTTCTTGCTATCTATTTCTACTCCATACCCATGGATTTTTTTAGTATCAATAAGCTCTTTAAGCAACGATCCATCGCCGCAACCAAAATCAATGACCTTGCTTTGATTAGGTATCCAGTCGTTAATTATGTTTGTTAAAGAAATGCTCATCGGGACTCAATAAAAGTATTAATAATTCCATCATATTTATCCGCAGAAAATAAGAAACTATCATGCCCTTGCTCACCAGGAAGAATGACATATGTACAACTCACATTAGCCTTCATACCTGCTAATTGGATGTCTTTTCCTCTTTGGGGAGGGTAAAGCCAATCGCTATCAAATCCAATAATCAATAGACGGCATTTAATAACAGACATTGCCTTTTCAAGATTTCCATTAGTATCTGCAGAGGCATCATAACCATCCATTGCTTTGGTCATTAATATATAAGAGTTGGCATCAAAACTATCAGAAAATTTTTCTCCTTTATATTGAAGATAGTTCTCTACTTCATAATCAACATTTCCAGATACTTTAGAATCTGTATTTTGAAATTTCCTTCCAAACTTTACATCCATATGTTTTTCAGAAAGATAGGTTATATGTCCAAGCATTCGCGCTGCCTTAAGACCATTTTTTGGCTTAGTATTATGTTCGATATAATTACCATCAAAGAAATTTACATCCTTTCTAATCGACTCTCGAGAAACTTCATTCATAGCAATATTTTGTGTACTTGATTTTGCAGCAGCAGCAAAAATTCCACATTTTAATAAATTGTCAGGAAAGGATATGGCCCATTGAAGAGCCTGCATTCCACCAAGGCTTCCGCCAGTAACAAGATGCCATTTTTTAATTTGTAAAAAATCAGATAAAAGCTTTTGTGCATTTACCCAATCCGTTACAGATATAGCAGGAAAATCCTTCCCATATACTTTTCCTGTATCAGGATTTACTGATGTTGGCCCTGAAGATCCAGAGCAGCCCCCTAGATTGTTTGAGCAAACAACGAAATATTTTTCAGTATCAATGGCTTTTTCGGGGCCAATAATTTGATCCCACCAACCCACTTGATCAGTCTCAGGATCCAGACCGGCCGCATGATGATCTCCAGAAAAAGCATGGCAAACTAAAATAGCATTAGACTTATCCTCGTTTAATTCTCCATAAGTCTCTACCATCAAATCAAAAGAATCTAGTTTCGAACCAGACTCTAATAAAAGACCTTTATCGAAGTGAATGAGTTTTTTAACTATATTCATGCTATTGATCTAATAATGTCCTGAAGAAAGCTGCTAATCATACTAATTGCAATAAATATAAATATTGGGGAGAAGTCGATTCCTCCAGCTGAAGGTATAAATTTTCTTACAGGACTTAATACTTTATTTGAAATTTCGTCTATTAGCTCAAGAGCCGGGTTGGTTTTTTCAGGTGATACCCAGCTTAAAATAACTGACCCTATCACTGAGTAAAAAATAATATCTATACCTATTCTTAAAATTTGTATAAGGGCAATAATTAGCAACACTGAGTTTTCGTATTCACTAGACAGCGATTGACTAGCCAAGGCAATTTGGAAACCGGCAAATTTTAATCCCACAGCAATTAGGCCGATCATATAAAGCTGGTTAGGAAAAATAGATAACTTTGAGATAGGCTTATAAGCTGTTACAAACGCCTTTACGATAGGGTTAAAATAATTCACCTTGAGTAGGTTAAAAATAAATAGCAATACAAAACTATAACAAAGCATTGAGATAATTAAGTTTGCTAGTTCTGCAATATTAGGACTCATTTGCAATCTCCTTTGATCTATTTACTGCTGCTGAAATTCCTTTATCAAATGAACTCAGTAGTTTATTTTTTTTAAAACTTTTTAACCCTGCTTCAGTAGTTCCTTTTTTAGACGCAACTTTTTTAATTAGATCATCTATGCTACTTCCATCTTCAAGGGAGAGGGCAACTCCTTCAAGTAAACCACTCATTGCTTTTGCTGTTAAAGCTGAATCATTATTGCAAAGCTTTATTAATCTTTTTTCATATGCCTTTAATAGATAAAAAAAGTAGGCAGGACCACTCCCAATAAGACCGGTAAATGTATCCATTTCTTGTTCTTTTTTTAACTCGATAACCATTCCAACTTTATTAAACATTTTTTTAGCTTTGTTATATGTTGATAGAGTTGATGAGATATTTAATGATGCAGTTATACCTTTATTAAATCTAGAAGAGGTGGTTGGCATAGCCCTAATAAGTTCCACATTAGCTGACTTAGAAAAATATTTTTTCGATCTGACTCCAGCAACCAAAGATATAACTTTAGGCTTTTTATGAGAATTACATATTTCTTTATAAGCCACTAAGGCATCTTTTGGTTTTACTGCAAGAAAAAATAAATCTATTTCATCTTTGTGGTTACTTGTATATTCTTTGATACCGAGTTTTTTAAGAACATTTTGATTTTTTCTATTTCTATCTATAAATAAAATATTTTCTTTATTATGCCCAGAAGAAATAAGGCCCAAGATAATAGATTGTGCGATATTGCCCGCTCCAAAGAAAACTATTTTTTTCATGTTCGTTTTCCAAATATGAGCTCGCCAACTCTAATCATATTTGAGCCATTCGTTATTGCGCATTCAAAATCAGAAGTAGTGCCCATGGACAGATAACTAGCATGAGGAAATTTATTCACTAGTGTTGTATGTAATTTTTTTGCTTTAATCATTTCTTCTTCTTTTTCTTTTATATTTCCATTAATTCTCGGGAGGACCATTATGCCTTTTAAGTTAACATTCGTTTGTGAGTTAACGTATTCAGCAAATTCTATAAGGTCACTCGGACTTATGCCACTTTTTGTTTCTTCACCTGAAATATTTATTTGTATCAAAGCATTAATATATCTTTTAGCCTGCAGGCATTCTTTATTAAGCTTCTCTAAAACTTTAGATCTATCCAAGGAATGAATCCAACTTGCATGCTTTGCAATTAGTTTTATTTTATTAGTTTGAATGGGGCCAATGAAATGCCATACGATTCTTTGATCTTTAAAAAAATCTGATTTTCTTGCAAGCTCTTGAGCATAATTTTCTCCAAAGTCTTTTATTCCGAAATCAAATGCTTCCTTAATAACGTCTTCACCTTTCTTTTTTGAAACGGCTATAAGCAAAACGCTGCTAGGATTTAATCCTACTTTTTTTGCAGTATTATCAATACTATTTTTAACCAGCTTTAAATTTTTTTCTATTTCTTTTTGCATAATGTTCTAAGCTGAGGTTCAAAGCCTTTTTTTGTTATTTTTTCTTTAGCATTATTGGCAGCAGACCTATTTTCATAGGGCCCACTAAGAACACTGTGTAAAAGCTTCCCAGGATCTGAAGAGCTATAAATATCGTTAATAGTCATAAATTTGATCTCATCTAAAATCTCAACTGCCTCATAGGCATACTTTTTGTTGCCATAAGCTCCAATCTGAACAAAATACTCACATTCTAAAGTGTCACTAAAATCATTTGTTTCTATTAGTACTGAATTTTCCATTAGCGATGTTGGAAAATTTATTGTTACTGTATTTTTTATATTGCGCTGATCAATGGTTTTAATGTCAGTACCAAAATAGAATACAGAGATACAGGTTAGAAGAACAGCCAACGCCGCAAGGCCAAATAGAAATGTTGATGGAACAGTCTCAATATTTTTTCTCTTTGATCTATATACAGTTTTCTTTGTTTTTCCTTGGCTTTTGCCTATAGAATTTCTATTAGCATAATCTTTCATCTCATTTACATTTTTTCCATAGGTTCAATCCCAAGAAGCTCGAGCCCATTTGCAATGACAGACTTAACAGCATCTAAACATAAGATTATTGAATCAAGATTCTCCTGTGATTCAGTCAATACTGGATTGTCATTATAGAAACTATGAAAAGTATGAGCTAAATCTTTTAGGTAAAATATTATCAAGTGAGGATGGAGAGAGGTTGATGCTCTTCTTACTACACTAGGATATCTGCTAATTTCATGAATCAACTTGTCACACTGAAGATATGAGCCATTGCTGATGGAATCGGCTGAAGAGGGCATATGATTATTGTTAGCTTTGTATTTATTAAGTAAAGAAAATATTCTTGCGTGAGCATACTGAATGTAATAAAACATATTCTCTTTGCTATCAGATGTGGCTAGGTCTAGATCAAAATCTAAGTGCTGATCAGCCTGTTTAGAAAGATAATAAAATCTTGCAGCGTCAGTCCCTATATCCTGAATTAAATCTTTTAGAGAATAAAACTCTCCCGATCTGGTAGACATTTTGACCTTTTTCCCTTCTTTAAAAAGATTCGCAAACTGAACAAGCTGAACATCTAACCTATTCTTATCAAACCCCAGTCCATTCATTGAGGCTTCAATTCTTTTTATGTAGCCGTGATGATCAGCCCCCCAAACATTAATCAACTTATCAAACCCTCTGTCTATTTTATTTTTATGATATGCAACATCTGAGGCAAAATAGGTCGGCCTTCCATCATCTCTTATTAACACTCTATTTTTATCATCGCCACTATCTGAAGTGTCCAGCCATATTGCTCCATTTTCTTCAAATGCTAATTTTTTATCTTTAAGGGTTTGAATGGCCAAAGAGATTTTAGAGCCACTATCTGCTAAGTTTCCAAGAGATGATTCATAAAACCAATGATCAAAACCAACATTGAATAAACTGAGATCCTCTTTAATAGATTCAAGAACAGAATTTAAAGCAAAATCCTTTACTTGAGACCATTGTGAGGCATCCAGATTTTTTATCCTCAAAACCAATTCATCGATTTCCTTTTCTTCATCTGATGGCAATTCCTTGATATATGAAGAGGCATCTTGAAGAGGAGAGGGGTTATTTTTTTGTTTAAAAGCTTGGGCAATATCCTCTATATAGGAGCCTTTGTAAGCATTTTTAGGAAAGAATTCCATGAATGCATCTTTATTAAGTTTTACATAGACGCTTGCAGTTAGGATATCAATCTGCCTACCTGCATCATTAATATAGTACTCTTTTTCTACGGTATAGCCTGAAGATGTGAGTATTCTTCCTATTGCATCTCCGTATGCAGCACCTCTTCCATGACCTACATGCAATGGCCCAGTAGGGTTGGCTGAAACGAACTCAATTTGAATTGATTTATTTATACCGTGTTTTGACGAACCAAAATCTTTGGGATTTTGATTTATCTGGCTGACTGTATATACGAAATCTTCACGCTTAAAAGTAATATTAATAAAACCAGGTCCAGCAGACTCAACCTTTTCAAAGGCGCTAGAATCTTTAAGTTTCGATACTAACTCATCAGCTAAATCGCGTGGATTTCTTTTTAATATACTTGCAGCAATCATGCATACATTAGATGTGGCATGACCTTTTTTCAAATCGTCAGTTACCGTTGTAGCAGATTTTTTATTAATGAGCTCAACTTGATCTTCACTGACAGCAGGCAATGAAATTAAAAAATTATTAATTTGTTCATTAATATGAGTAATCATTATTTTGCTCTACCAACATAACTCTCATCTCTTGTATCTACCTTAATAGTTTCACCCTCATTAACAAACAATGGTACTTGGACTGATACACCTGTTTCTAATTCTGCTGGCTTTGTAGCGCCTGAAACTGTGTCTCCTTTCACCCCTGGTTCTGATGATGTAATTTTTAATTCAACAATGACAGGAGGGTCCACTAATATAGGCCTATCATCCCAAAGAATAATTTCGCAGGTCTCCTGCCCAACTAACCATTTTTTAGCACTACCCATTTCATTAGTACCGATTTCAATTTGTTCATATGTAGTTGTATCCATAAAGTGCCATGACTCCCCATCAGAATAAAGAAATTCCATATCTTTATGATTAACATCTGCAGTTTCAGCAGATTCACCTGATTTAAATGTTTTATCGTTTGTATTGCCTGTGAGCAAGTTTTTATACTTGACCCGCATAACTGCTTGCCCCTTCCCGGGCTTATGAAACTCATGCTCTATTATTGAGCAAGGCGCATTATCTATAAGTAGCTTGGTTCCATTCTTGAATTGATTCGTTGATATTTTCATTTTTTATATATATTTTTTATGTTATTTTGGTTAATCGAGGAAACACTTATGAAAAAAATATTCACATTAATTGCCATATGTGCAATTGTAACTTCTTGCGGGCAAACTGGCGAACAATCTAAGTCTGCTGAAGATCTTGAAATATTTCTTGCTTCAGTAGAAGAAGAAAATTTAACTGAAGGGCCTACCGTAAGTTCGGCTTATTGGATAAGTTCAAATTTTATTACTTACGATTCTCAAAAAATAGTTGCTGACTATAGCAAAAGATATACTCTTAAAAGTCTTCAAACTTCTAGGGATGCATCTAGTTTTAATGACTTAGAAACAACCCAATCAAATAGAAGGCAGCTTGATCTTCTAAAAGGATCTTTTGTAATGCCACCTCCATTTGACGATGCTCTTGCTGGCGAGTTATCAGAAATATCAACTAAGCTTGAGGCAATGTATGGAAGTGGAAAGCACTGTTATGAAGACGGAGTATGCTTAGATTTAGAAGCTTTTGAAAATATTTTAGATTCTTCAAGGGATTCAGATGAGCTATTAAAGGCTTGGACTGGCTGGCATGAAATAGGCAAGCCTATGAAGCCTATGTACTTAAGAATGGTAGATATTGGTAACCAGGGGTCTAAAGATTTAGGATTTGATGGGTTGAGCGACTTATGGTTTAGTAAGTATGATATGCCCTCAGAAACATTTCTTGAAGAAACAGATAGAGTTTGGGAAGAGGTCAAGCCTCTTTATGAAGCATTGCATTGTCATGTTAGAAGTAAATTAAATTCAGAATATGGTGATGAAATTGTTCCTTTAAATGGTCCATTACCAGTTCATGTTTTAGGAAATATGTGGGGTCAGTCTTGGTCAAATATATACGACCTAGTTTATGAAAAAGAGGAAAATAATGTTTCTATAAACGTCACGCAAATCATTGAAGACAAAAATATAGATGAAAAAGAAATGGTTGAATATGCTGAAGACTTTTTTCTATCTATGGGGTTTGAATCTCTTCCAGAAACTTTTTGGGAAAGATCATTATTTGTAAAACCAGATGATAGGTCTGTAGTTTGCCATGCTTCAGCATGGAATCTCGATCCAGCAAACAATGATTTAAGAATTAAAATGTGTATTGAGAAAAACGAAGAGGACTTTATAACAATTCATCACGAACTTGGTCATATTTTTTACTACCAAGCTTACAATCATCTGCCAACTCTTTTCCAAGGAGGTGCTAATGATGGTTTTCATGAGGCATTTGGTGATTTGTTAACACTTTCAATCACTCCTGATTACCTTAAAAATATAGGCTTTATCTCTTCTGACGAGGCTAACAAAGCTAAAGAAGATCCAATAGGGCTACTCATGAAGCAAGCTCTTGAAGGAGTGGTTGTTATTCCATGGGCATTAACATTAGACAAATGGAGATCTGGTGTTTTTAATGGAGAGATTGATGCAAGCAGCCTCAATTCCTCATGGTGGGATATGAGAGAATCATATCAGGGAATAACATCTCCGGTTGAAAGATCGGAAGATTACTTTGATCCAGGTGCTAAATATCACATACCCGCAAATACTCCTTATACAAGGTATTATCTTGCTAGAATAATGCAGTATCAATTCCATGAAGCATTGTGTAGTGCAATTGGTTTTGATGGGCCTTTGCATGAATGTTCAATTTATGGAGATGAACAAGCTGGCAAAAAAATTATTTCTACTATGGCAATGGGGCAGAGCCTTCCATGGCAAGATGCTTTTGAGAATTTAACGGGCTCAAGAGATCTTAGCGGGAGTTCGGTAATGAATTATTACAAGCCATTAAAAGATTGGCTGGACAAACAAAATGAAAATAGAATGTGTGGTTGGGAGTAATTCATGAATAAAGTAATTAATATTGTAATTTCTGCAGTAGCATTTCTTGTCGCAGTTATGTTGGCAAACGCTACTGGTATCGATTTAGTTTTAAAAGTTGTCTTTATTGCTTTTGCTCTTCAGTGGATAGCTTTTATTCCAGCATATGTTTTTCAAACAGAAAAATTTTATGACTTAATGGGAAGCATCACATATCTTTCTGTAATGTGGTTTTCATTGGCCTCAACTTCAGAACAATTCACTGCTCTAAACGGAGCAAATGTTGCAATTGTTTTGTTAATTACATTATGGGCCCTAAGGCTGGGAACTTTCCTATTTATGAGAATTCATAAAGATGGAGAAGATAAAAGGTTCCGTTCTATAAAACCATCGGCCACACAATTTTTTATGACATGGACTCTTCAAGGTCTATGGGTCTCCATGTGTTCAATGTGTGCATTAACTGCCATATCTTCTGAAACTGGCGTGGTAATGAATGCGCTTTTTTATATCGGGCTTGGGTTATTTATTTATGGCTTTTGTACTGAAATCATTGCTGATAATCAAAAATCTAAATTTAGATCAATACCTGAAAATAGAGATAAATTTATAACGACTGGTCTTTGGGCTAAATCAAGACATCCAAATTTTTTTGGTGAAATAGTTTTATGGGCAGGCATAGCCGTTATGTCATTCTCTTCTCTCAATGGGCTACAGTACTTAACTTTAATCTCGCCAGTATTTACATACTTGCTTCTTGTTTATGTAAGTGGCGTAAGGATGCTAGAAGCTAGAGCAGATAAAAAATGGGGCCAAGATGAAGAATACGTTAAATATAAAAGTGAAACACCAGTACTAATGATAAAGTATTTGGGCAGGCCTTAATTTAAGTTAATAATAAAATTCTAAAAAGTTTTATTATTATTGAATTGACTGTTAATATGAGCAATCTTTTAGGGAGATTAATATGAATAAAAATTTTAATTTAGTGTACTTGTGTGTGCTTATTTCTATGTCGAGCTTTGTTTCATCATCAGACATGGAAAGCGTTCTTGAAGTTGGAAGAGAAAATCAAGAGCTATCTGCTGCATCACAAGACAACATAGATGCAACTGAAAAAAAGACAGATAAAATTGTAAATGAGTGGAAAGCTACTTCTAAACAAGTGGAAGGGTTAAAGCTTTATAACGAACAAAAAAGAATTCAAATAGAAGCCCAGCTTGATTTAATGGATAAGCTTGATGATCAGTTAGTTCAGGTTGTGGTCATGCAAAGACAAATACCTCCATTAGCACAAAGAATGCTTGAGAGTCTTGAATCTTTCATTAACCTTGATACTCCCTTTAGGATTGAAGAAAGACAAGATAGAGTTGACCTGGTCAGAGCATCTCTTGCTAAGCCAAAAGTGACTGCTTCAGAGCAGGTAAGACAAGTCTTAGAGGCTTACAATATTGAAGCTGAATATGGAAGAAAAATTGATACATATGAAAGTGCTTTACAGGACGGCACCGTAGTAAATATTCTTGTCATTGGAAGAATCGGAATGTTTTATCAAACTAAAGATGAGCAATCTAGCGGCAGATGGAATAACGAGACAAATTCTTGGGATGAGCTAGATGGAAGTTACAGAAAACCAATCAGAAACGGCATAAGAATGGCTAAGAAATTAGCTCCAACAGATATGTTACTAATGCCAGTAATTAAAGGAGAAGCGTAATGAATCGTTTATATCTATTACCATTTTTACTAGTAGCATCTTTAACTAGTTTCTTGTTTGCTCAAGACGCTGCAGAAGAAGTAGTTGAAATCTCAACTGTCGAAGCTCTTTTAGCTCTTGTTAAAGAGGGCAAAACTCAAGAGCAAGCTGCAAACGACGACAGAGAAAATAAATTCGTTGCAAATAAAAATAAACAAGCTTCAATTCTAGCGGCTGAAAAAAGAGAGTTAGTTCGTCAAGAAAAGATTGCTGATACCTTAGAAGCAGAATACAAAAAGAATGAAGAAATTCTTAGAGTTAAAGAAGATGCTTATAAGAAAGAGTTAGGCTCGTTAGTTGAATTATTTGGACATTTACAGAGCTCTGCTGGAGAGGCTGCTGTTCAATTTTCTGGCTCCCTTACAGGGGCTGAGTATGGTCAAGAAAGAGTTAAATTTTTAAATGATTTAACAGGAAAAATGTCAGAGACAACCGAACTTCCAACGATCAGGGAAATAGAAGGGCTTTGGTATGAACTAACAAGAGAGCTTGCCGCAAGTGCTCAAGTTGTTTCATTTACAACAGATGTAATTGATGTTGATGGTGTTACTTCTGAGTGTAGCGTAACTAGAGTTGGATTATTTAATGCAGTTTGTGATGGAAAGTATCTAGAATATGCTTCATCAAAAGGTCAATATGCATTTCTTCCAAGACAGCCTGCTGGTAGATATACCAAAACAGCAAAAGCTGTAGGTAATGCAGGTATTGGTGATCAAGTTAGGTTTGGAGTTGACCCTACGGGACCAACTGGCGGAAGTTTACTTGCTAACTTAATACAGACTCCATCATTAATGGAAAGAGCTCAACAAGGTAGAGAGGTTGGTTATGCAATTATAGCTGTTGGTTTAATAGCTGTATTGTTTGCATTCTACAAGCTATATAGCCTATACATGATTGGCACTGCTGTAAGAAAACAGGCTAATCAAGAAGCTGCTGATATTTCCAATCCTTTAGGAAGAGTATTAAAAGTGGGTAAAGAGAATTTTGAAAAAGATATCGATACTCTTGAGTTAAAACTTGCTGAAGCAATAATGGCAGAAAGGCCTGCAATTGACCAAGGTATTGGGTTTATAAAAATAATCTCTGTTATCGCTCCTTTGGCTGGTCTATTAGGAACGGTTACTGGAATGATTGTAACGTTCCAAATGATTACTCTTTATGGAACAGGCGATCCTAAGTTAATGGCTGGCGGTATATCACAGGCTCTTGTTACTACAGTTCTAGGACTGCTTGTAGCTATCCCAACTAGTTTACTGCATTCGTTTACTCAATCTTCTGCAAGAGGAATTATTAGTATTCTTGAAGAGCAAAGTACTGGTATTCTTGCCGAGAGAGCAGAAAGTAAATAGGTTTTTACTATGGATATAGCATTTGCAATAACTGAGGCGTTCTCATCTATTAGAGACTTCATGGAGCAGGGCGGGAGCGTGCTTTGGTTAATTGCTATTCTTGTATTTTTTATGTGGGGTATGATTTTTGAAAGAATCTGGTATCTATCACACGCTCATGGCGAATATGTTTCGAAGCTTGCTGATAAATGGAATGCTAGGCCTGATAAAAAATCATGGCATGCGCTTCAGATTAGAGAAAAGATGATGTCTCAAGCCAAAATAGAAATTAATAGAAATATTAGTATTATTCAGACCTGTATAGTCTTGGCTCCATTGCTGGGTCTTCTAGGAACTGTTACGGGAATGATAGAGGTATTTCAGGTTATGGCTTTTAATGGTGGGGGAGATGCTAGGGCTATGGCTGGCGGAGTTTCTAAAGCAACACTCCCAACTATGGCAGGAATGGTAGCCGCATTATCAGGATCATTTGCTGCGATATACCTTACAAGTACAAGTAAAAGGCATGAAGAAGAATTAAATGACATTATCAAAAGAGAATTATAGATAGAGGAATATTATGAGAAGAAATGCAATAACTAGTGCGGTACAAGAGGAAAATGATGAAATTAATCTAACCCCCATGCTTGATGTGGTATTCATTATGCTTATTTTCTTTATTGTTACAGCAAATTTTATTAAAGAGCCAGGTTTAGAAATTAATAGACCTGATTCTGATACTGCTGAGACTCAAGAAAATGCAGCTATTTTAATTGCCGTAGGTCCAACTGGCGAAGTCTGGATGGATGGAAGAAGAATAGATGTACGTCAGGTAAAAGCCAATGTTGTCAAACTTCTTGCTGATAATCCAAAAGGATCAGTAGTAATTCAAGCAGACGAGAAGGCTATGGCTGATACTATCATCCAAGTAATGGACGGTGCCAGAGAAGCAGGTGTTAATGCTATTTCTCTAGCATCAGAACCAAAATAATAAAAATATGAATCAGGTTAGTTCATTACTAAGTAAAATATTCAGGCCTCTAAAGGTTTTATATAATAAAGCCTTTGATGCTAATAAATATGCTGCAGGCATAGGTCTTTCTGTATTAATTACATCTGGTTTATTTTTTATTATGGTTATTCTCATTTCATTAGGCGATAGCGGAATGAAAGAGGATAAATCAATAAAATTAGCTGATGTTGTAATGCCTGAAAGGCAAATAGATACATTTATGACCGAGGTCGACAAGCCTGAAAAACCTGAAGAGCAACCAGAAGATATTGCTCAACCAGAGCTTGATCTTCAGCCATTAACAGGAATAGATGTTTCAATGGCTAAGCCAAAGGCTAATTTTAAAGCAAGTGGAAGCTTTTTTAGAGATGGTGAATATATACCTCTATTCAAAGTCCAGCCTATTTACCCCAGAAGAGCACTTGAAAGAGGCACTCAAGGCTATGCTATTACATCCTTCACAATTACAGATTCAGGAACTGTTGAAGATGCTGTTGCATTAGAAGGCTACTGTGGAGATCCTGATGATCCAAATACTCAAATGAGAGAATGCTCAATTTTTAATAGCGCATCTGTAAGAGCTTCGTTAAAATTAAAATATAAACCAAAAATTGTTGACGGTAAGCCGACAGCAGTTCCAGATGTTAAGCATAGATTTACTTTTAAAATGGATGAAAATGACTAAACTTTTTAAAACATCAAAATTATTATATGTATTTGCCATATTAGCTTTTTCCTTTACGTTCACTTCAAGCTATGTTGAGGCTCAGGAATCTTCAAAACCTAAAAAACAAATTAAATATAAAAAAGCTAGAGCTCTTCAAACATCAACTGCAAAGAAAATGGCCAAGGTCTATGAGGCCCTAGAAGTTGTTGATGAAAAAGGTGAACCCGCACCTGATATGGAGGTTGTCTTAGAAATATTAACAGAGCTTAGAGATGATCAAGAAAATTTAAAAAGTTATGACAGATCAGTTATGTGGAATACATGGGGTTATGTTTATTTTTCAGATGGAAAGTATGACCAAGCAATCCAAGCTTATGAAAAGCTTTTAGCTGAGCCAGAAGTAACAATTCCATTAAGGACATCAGGCTTACTTACTTTAGCTCAATTAAATTTGGTTAAAGAAAGATATCAAAAAGGTGTTGATCTTATTCTGATTTGGATGGATGAAGTTGAGACAGTAACTGCACAATCTTGGTCTCTTCTTGGACAAGCTTATTTTCAGCTGGGTGATTTTAGAAAGTCTAGATCATCCATGGAAACAGCGGTCACTATGGCTGAAGAAGAAGGTTATAAACCTAAAGAAAATTGGTACGTTATTATCGCAGCTTGTATAGGCGAGTTAAAAAAAGAAATTGGTGAAAAGAAAGCCCTTCTCCTTCAATTAGATATATATGAAATCCTTGTTAATCTTTATCCAAAAAAACTTTACTTTATTCAGCTAGGCGGAACATATGGTCAGCTGGGAAGAGAAAGAGATTATATGATTACACTGAAAGCTGCTCACGCCAAAGATTTTCTTGATAAGGAGTCCGAGTACTTAGCTCTTGCTCAATTACTTCTTTTAAATCAAAACCCTTACTGGGCTGCTGAAGTTCTTATTTCTGGTCAGAAGAAAATTGTAACCACGACAGAAACTGTTATTGATAAGATAACTAAAGATGAGACCAAGGTTGAAAAGACTGGCCCAGTAGTAAGAAATAATGAAAAAAACTTAAAGCTTCTAGCTGATTCATGGAGAATGGCGCAAGAAGTAGATAAAGCCATTCCAGTTCTTGAGAAGGCTGCAAAAATGTCCAAAGAAGGTAAGTCTTATGTTCTTCTTGGTAATTTATATCTTTCCGAGGATAGAGTTGAGCTAGCTGTGGACGCAATCAAAAAGGGATTAGATAAAGGCAAAATAAGTAAAATATCACAAGTATATTTAACACTTGGCCAAGCTTATTATGAGCTACAAGAGTTTGATAATGCAAAGAAACAATTTAGAATTGCTGCTAGAGATGATGACAAGAAAATTAAGAAGCAAGCTAATAATTGGATTAAATATACTGAGAATGAAGAAATTCGAGTTAAGAATTTAGCTTTGAGAAGAGAGTACATCCAAAGCCAATCATAATTTAGAGTATTCCTCTATTTCAAAATTATAGTCATTATCTTCATCTTTTCTAAAAGACTCTTTGCTTTGAAGTTTCCATTCTGTAAGATCTAGGTCTGGATAATAAATATCTCCCTCAATGTCACAGTCAACTCTTGTAATCAAAAGCTTATTTACTGTCTTGATAGTATCTCTAAATAAATAGCCCCCACCAATAATAACTATTTCATTCTCTTTGCCTTCAAGCTTATTAATTTCTTCTGCATTTTTAACGGCTATTTCTAGGCTTTCAAAAACTTGAGCACCTGGAATTTCTTTCAGCGTCCTTGATATAACAAAGTTCGTTCTATTAGGTAATGGCCGCCCTATAGACTCAAAAGTCTTTCTGCCCATTATGATAGTTTTATTAAGCGTATATTTTTTAAAATGAGCTAAATCTGTTTTTAAGTTCCAAGGAAGATCATTATCAACTCCAATAACCAAGTTATTTGATACAGCTACAAGATGAGAAATAATTTTCATTTATACCGCCATTTTTGCTTTAATTGCAGGATGATGCTCATAGTTTTCAAGTTTAAATTCATCTATAGAATGTCTATGAATATCTTCAAGTGATTTTATATTTGGAAGGCTTAATGTTGGTAATGGCAATGGTTCACGAGCAATTTGTTCTTTTACTTGATCAATTGAATTTTTATATATGTGAGCATCACCAAAAGAATGAACAAAGCGTTTTGGTTTGAGATTAAGAATTTTTCCAAAGATACAAAGCAGTAAAGAGTAGCTAGCAATATTAAATGGAACCCCTAAAAACATATCAGCACTTCTTTGATACATATGACAGCTAATAGTCCCGTTACTTACATAAAATTGAGACATTACATGGCATGGAGGAAGAGCCATTTCATTAATCTTGCCTACATTCCATGCAGAAAGAATATGTCTTCTACCGTCGGGGTTTTCCTGAATATTTTTAAGCAATTCTTTTATTTGATCTACCCCACCCCAATCTCGCCATTGCACTCCATATACGGGACCAAGTTCTTTTTTTAAGTCATTATTCTCATACCCCAAAGCAACACCTTGGTTGTCTGCATTATCCGTCCATATGGTTGAATATTTACTTAGATCAGTTAGTTGATCTCGATTTTTGCTAAACCTGATTTCAGCAAGTCTTCTCTCATCACTAGATCCTTCAAGAAACCAAAGCAGCTCTGAGACAACACCTTTCCATGCAAGTGATTTTGTTGTTACAGCTGGAAACCCTTCATCTAAATCAAAAGTTAACTGATGTCCAAACGACGAGATAGTTCCCGTATTGGTCCTATCATCTTTTTCATCACCACTTTCTAAAATATATTGAAGAAGATCTAGGTATGCTTTCATGCATTACTCCTTGAATAGGAAAGCAAAATGAAACCAATTATTACCATTGGAATGCAAAGGAGCTGACCCATGCTTAAAAATTCTAATGCCACGTAGCCAATATGAGCATCAGGTTGTCTAAAAAATTCAATTATAAATCTAATCGATCCATATAGTATAAGGAATGATGAACAAACAATGCCATGTGTTTTATAAATTTTACTTATAAGATACAACATCAAAAATAATACCAAACCTTCCCCAAAACTTTCATATAGTTGAGAAGGGTGTCTTAAGTACCCATAAGGGTCAGTTGGAAAAATAAAACCCCATTCACCATTTGTAGGTTTGCCATACAATTCACCATTTAAAAAATTTCCTATTCTGACAAGACCAAGACCAATCGGCATAGCAAGAGCTACGGCATCCATCAATCTTAAAAATTTTATTTCATATTTTCTACAAAATAATACGATACTAAGCACAACACCTAGCAACCCTCCGTGGAAGCTCAACCCTCCCTGCCACACATATAAAAGAGAGACAGGATTACTAAGTAATTGATCAGTTCCATAAAAGAGCATATAGCCGACTCTGCCTCCACACATTGCTCCAAAGAAAAGGCCATATAGAAACACCAAGTCATTAACTCTTTCTTCTGACAAGCCAACTTCAGCAATAATTTTATTAGATTTTAAATATAAATATATTAAGTAAGCTGATAATAACCAAGAGACTGCATAATACTGAATTTTTATTGGCCCCACCTCTAAGAGACTAGGGTTATTAAAAAAGCTTGATAGTTCAATAATCATAAAACTATCATATATATTGCTATTAAAAGCATCAAAGAAATAAGTAATTTTTTAAGAATATTTTCTGAAACAAAATGAGCTATTTTTGCTCCATAACTGGCAGTAAAAATGCTAGTAAAAGATATACCTAGTACCGCTGGAAGATAAATGTATCCCAGACTCATATTGGGTAATAATGAATTGTTGAGACCCATTAAGACATACCCAAAAGATGCAAATATTGCTATTGGTATTCCACAAGCCGCAGATGTGCCTATGCTTGATGTAAGACTCATTCCCGAACTCTTAAAGTAGGGGACTGAAAAAATTCCACCACCTATACCCAAAACCGATGATAGAAAGCCAATAAATGAGCCTACTGCATATGATTTATTCCCATTATTTGTATTTTTATTTCTCGATAATTCAATATTAAAAATCATTTGAATTGCCACAAATAGTGCAAACAATCCTATTATTATTTTCAGTAAGGATCCTGCTATTTGAATTGCAAAGACCGCACCCAGAAATGATCCAAAAATTATTCCAATCACAACAGGTCGCATAGCTTGAAAATCAATTGCATTTTTTTTCATATGGGCATTTGCAGATGCCACCCCAGTAAAAAAAATACTTGCCATAGATGTGCCAATAGCCATATGAACAATGATCGCATCCTCAAAACCTAGACTAATAAAACAGGTCACTAAAACAGGAACTATTAATGTGCCCCCGCCAATCCCAAACATTCCTGCAATTAATCCAGAAAAAATACCCAATGAAATAAAAATTAATACTTCTTCAATCATTTTGCAATCTCATTACAGTAGATCTGCCTCATCTCACTTAAGATACTTCTATAAACCTCTTTCTTGAAGGAAACTATTATAAATAAAGGGTACCAATAGGATACCCATTTATATTCATCAAACTCATTATCAGGGTCATTGATAAAGCTAATTTCTACTTTTTTAGTAAGTTTTAGCATAAACCATTTCTGAGTTTGGCCTTTTATTTTCTTTTTTATGAAATGTTTTTTTCTTTGATTTAATGGAATATCATATTTAATCCAATTTTTGGTTGTCCCAATAAACTTAACAGAGCTGGAAGATATTCCTACCTCTTCAAATAATTCTCTTTTTGCAGCCTTTAGAGGCGTCTCTCCATTATCAATACCTCCTTGAGGAAATTGCCAATTAGTAGTTTTTTTTCTTTTGCATAGTAGTAGTTTGCCTTTATCATTAATAATAATAAGGCCAACGTTTAATCTGTATCCTGGTTCATTGATCATTGTAAGAGTTGATATTTTATGAAAAAAAAATTAGTAATATTTGATTTAGATAATACCATTCTTAAAGGAGATTCTGATTATTCGTGGATTAATTTTTTAATAGAAGAGGGTCATGTTGATCAGAAAGAATATGAATCAAGAAATAAGTATTTTTATGATCAATACTATGAAGGAAAACTTGATTATGATGAATGGGCCGAGTTCGCCCTCTCAACAATAAAAGGAAAAACATCTAATCAAATAACAGATCTCTTATCTCAATTTTTAAATACCGTTATAGAACCAATGATAAATATTTATGCTCTTAGGCTTTTACATAATCACAATCATGATAATGATATTATGCTTTTAGCCTCTGCTACTAATTCTGTCATAGTGGAGCCAATTGCAAAAAGATTAGGTTTTGAAAATATTGTTGCAACCGATGTAGAGATTACTGATGGAGTTTATACTGGAAAAGTTTTAGGAAGACCCGCATTGGGAGAAGGCAAGCTTATCAAAGTGAAAGAATGGGCAGCCTCCAATGGCATTACTAATTTTGAAGACACTATATTTTATTCTGACTCTATTAATGACTTGCCTTTATTAAGCAAAGTACACAAACCTATAGCAGTGAACCCAGATGATCAATTAAGAAAATTAAGTGAACAAAATAACTGGGAAATTATAGATTTACCTTAGGATCCTGCCTCTATCTTGGCCACAACCTGATTTGCAGTTTCTGCACTTAATGTCCAGCCAAGATGGCCATGACCTGCATGATAAAAGACTCCTTTCATCCTACTTTCAGAAGTTATTGGCATCATATTGGGGGTCATTGGCCTTAGACCTGCCCAAGGGGTGTAAGTTTCTGTACTAACATTGGGAAAATATTTTTCAACCCAATCTAACAATGGCCTAATTCTATTCTGACGTATATCTGTATTTATACCTGCAAGTTCAGCAGTACCAGCAACCCTAAATCTGTCACCAAGACGACTTGCAACTATTTTTACAGGTTGATCAATAAGCGATACCGAAGGAGCACAGCTTTTTGAAATTTCGTCTTTTAAATCTATTGTGATGCTATATCCTTTTACAGGATAGATATTCATTTTATCTCCAAGTCTACTTGCGAAACTTTGTGTGCCAACCCCTGCACAAATAACTACATTATCAAATGAATCATTCATAATTTCATTTTCTTTTCGCATTGTCAGAACGAGCTCGCCTTTCTGTCTAGATATATATTCGACAGTAGTATTAAGCTGAAGGTTTGCAGAATACTTTTCAACCAATACTCTTTCTAGGTTGGTGCAGAATTTATGAATATCACCACTAGCATCTGACTTTGTATATATCCCCCCAACAATTTTTTCATAGTTGGCATTATTTTTAAAAGCAGGCTCAAGTTCTTTTACTTCTTCCGTTGTAAGAGTGTCCCACTCCATTCCTTCTTGATCTAGCCATGATTTTTTTGCCTGATCGAGCTTAAATTCTTTTTCTGAATCATAGAATCTTAAAATACCTTTTTTTAAAAGTTCGAATTCTATCCCTTCATCTTCAGCAATTTTAAAATAGGTCTCTCTTGCTTTTTTAGCCATATCAATAGTTTCAAGAGTATTCTTTTTATGCTCTCCCTTAAGAGTTGCCCATAAAAACCCCATCATCCATTTATATTTTTGAATTTCAGGAGAAGGATTAAATAGTAAGGGTGCATCTGGTTTAAACATCCACTTAATGCCATTCATTACGTTTTTAGGCGTATTCCATGTTTCTGCATTACTTGCACTTAACTGACCGCCATTAGCATAGCTTGTTGCCATTGCTGGATAGCGTCTAGAATCGATAATAGTGACTTTGTAGCCTTTTTTTACAAGAGCATATGCGGTTGTTGTGCCTGCAATACCTGCTCCAATGACTGCTACTTTTTTCATTGCCCATTGTCTCAACTAATGTTCTAAAAACCTAGAGCTAATCAATAAATAATGGGCTTCAAATTTACTCAAAAGTTAGCTACAATTTAAATAAGAATCATTCTCATCTAGAAATATATACGAGGCCATACAATATGAGTGAATTTATAATTACATTTAGAGAGGTGCTAGAAGCATCTTTGGTGGTGGGTATTATTTATTTGATTCTTGAAAAATCAAATCAGATAAGTCATCTTTATAAATTGTGGGCTGGAGTAGCTGCGGCCATTGTAGCAAGCGCTCTGGTTGGGTATTTGGTGTTAATTGCTAAAAACTCCCTTGGCAACGATTCTACCGCTGCGCTCTTTGAAGCAATTTTCTTATATTTAACGGCTATCCTAATTTGGTATGTTATTTTTTGGCTATCAAAACATGTCAGTGACAGAAAAGAGCTTGAAGGCAAAACACTTGGCGCTATAGAGCTATCTTCGTGGGGTGTTTTCTTTGTGGTCTTCTTTGCAATTCTGAGAGAGGGTTTTGAGACAGCGGTATTTTTAATCTCTAGCTTTACAATAACAGGATCATTTTCTTACGTTGGCTTTTTGGCAGGGGCTGTCCTTGCTATTTTAATTGGGTATTTAATCGTCCTTCAGGGAAGAAGAATTAACTTAAAAAATGTATTTAAATACACAACCTTGTTACTAGTATTCTTAGCGGCCGGAATGATTGCTTATGGAACCCATGAATTTGAAGAGTATCTAGTTAAATCTGAAAAAATAGAAGAATCTGAAGTATATAGACCTTGGAGTATTTTAGAGCCCCAGAAAACAGAAGAGGGCACAAAAATCTATCACCCACTTCACGACAAGGGTTCTATTGGAGTTTTTGCAAAAGGGTTTTTTGGCTATAACAGTAATCCAAATATACCTGAAGTACTTTTATGGATAGCTGCTTTATTTTTTGGTTTCAATATGTGGCGAAGGTTTTATCACTAAGAATCTAGCTGATCCATATTCTTAATAGCCTTGCCCATCTGGCGCTCCCTTGTGGCATGCTCATTGACAGACTTTAGCATTGCATCTGCCTTTTTTAATAGATCATCTGTTGAGCTACTAAATTTTTCAAATTCTTTTTTTAGTTTTCCAAACTCTTCCATGATCTCACCAGCTCTTTCATTTAAAGCCAAGGTCCTAAAACCCATATGTACGCTTATTAGATATGCAGCAAGAGAATTAGGGCCCATGATCAACACTCTTGAGTCTCTAAAGATTTGCTCTCGTAGGTTATCAATAGAATCTATCAACTGCATCAGTGACTCACTAGGTATATACATAACACCCAGATCTATTGTTATACCAGTTTGAACATATTTTTCTTTTATATCTATCGCATCTTTTATTACATGCCTTCTAATGTCATCAATCGATTTTTTTACAGACCTCTCATCGCTTTGCTGAATAGAAGCTAAATAATTGTCATACAACCCAGATGGAAATTTAGCGTCTATTGGCAACAGCAAACCTTCAGGCATTTTTAAGACAATTTCTACTCTTTTACCCGAACCAGTTATTACCTCTGCATTCTTTTCAAATTGACTGGGCGGAAAAATATCTTGCACTATGGCCTCAAGAGACCACTCTCCAAATTTTCCAGCAAGGGTTCCTCCAGATAGGTACCTTTTCAGTTTATCTAATGGGTCGTGGAAGGATTGAATATCTTTTGTTAGGTCAGATATATTTATTTCTTGCCTTTCCATCGCCTTGTCAATATCTTTTAAAGACTCCTCATTAGATGATTTTGAAGGATCTTCTTTAAGATTTAAAAAGATAATTGATATTAGCAGCAGAATGACTATTACTAATAAAATCGATACAACCCAAAGTCCACTCATACAAAAAACCTTCAATAAGAATTAAAACTATATATATTTAACCTATTCTTTATAACTTATATTTCATATACAACTCTAAGTTATATCCTATAAAATAAGAAATATATGTCTAACATTCTAACTCATTTTGAAGAAATCAAAGCCAAAGGCTTATCAATTGATATCACTAGAGGTAAGCCGCATGCTTCCCAGCTAGACCTTTCAAATGAGCTTCTATCCATGGGAGTAGAACCTTACGAAGGGTCGATTGATTTAAGGAACTACGGAGAGCCCCTAGGTATAGAGGGTGCTAGAAAGCTTGGTTCTGAGCTTCTCTCTGCGCCTTATGAGAACATAATCACGGGAGAGCAGTCCAGCCTCTTATTAACTTATCAAACAATTTTAGCTAACTATCTTTTTGCTGAACCAATTGCATGGAAGGATATGGAGAGTCCAAAGGTAATTTGTCCAGTGCCTGGCTTTGATAGACATTTTAGAATGCTAGAAGACTTTGGTATTGAAATGCTAACAGTACCACTCACAAATGATGGGCCTGATATAGAATCGTTAAAACTTTTAATGAAAACAAACGAGAATATTGTGGGTATGCTTAGCGTCCCAAGGCATTCCAACCCTTCTGGAGAAGTTTATTCAGATAGCAATTTAAGAGATATTTTTAATATTGGCAGATCTTATTCCAAGGACTTCCTATTCATTTTTGATAACGCTTATCTCGTTCATGATTTCATGCCAACCAAATCTCAAAAACCAATATGGGAAATAGCCACAGAAGAAAGTGCATCTGCGCAAGTGGTTGAAGTTACATCTTTTTCAAAAGTAACATTTGGTGGAGGAGGTCTGTCGTTCATGGCTGCTTCAGGAAAAAATCTTTCTCTCATAAAAAAAATGAGAGAATCGATGGTAATTTGCCCTGATAAAATTAATCAAAAAAGACATATACAGTTTTTTAAGAACGTAGATGATATAAAAAAACACATGGCCAAGCATGCCGAATTAGTAAAGCCAAAGTTTGAGATTGCTTATCAAGCATTAGAAGTCATAGGATCTGATATAGGGTCATACTCAAAACCTACAGGTGGTTACTTTATTACATTTACATCTCAAAAACCCATTGCATCTAGAATAGTGGAATTATGCAAAGAAGCTGGGGTATTGATAACTCCTGCTGGTGCAACTTTTCCTCATGGAATTGATCCCAAAGATAATACGCTTAGATTAGCTCCAACATTTGTAGACTTAGATGAGCTCAAAGACGCTATGGATGTTTTTGTCACTGCAATTCAGGTTGCAGATCTTGAAGCTTAAAACTAATTCTTAGATCTCATATGGGGAGAGTAATTCTTGCCATCGTATTTAGAAAACATTTTTTTTATATCAGGATGATTGCATGGGACTCCAGACTCATCAGTTAATAAATTTTGTTCAGAAACATAAGCGATATAAAAAATATCCTCATTCTCAGCAAATAAATGATAAAAAGGCTGATTTTTTTTAGGTCTTATCTTTTCTGGTATGGAGTTATACCACTCTTCAGAATTATTAAATTCAGGATCAAGATCAAAAATAACTCCTCTAAAGTCCAAGTACTTATGTTTAACTATATTTCCTATGGAAAACTTTGCTTCTATTAACTTCTGCATTATATTGATAACTTAAATCATTTTTAATTATATTACATGGAAAATAGTAGAAACTTTACTAGAAACGATGACCTGATAGTTGTTTCTTCAAACGATATAGCTGGTGTGGAAATTAAGCAGCACATTGGAATTGTGCAAGGCAGTACAGTGAGGTCGCGCAATGTTGGATCTGATATATTTGCAGGTCTTAAAAATATAGTTGGAGGAGAGCTTGTTGGTTACTCAAAACTACTGGCATCTTCCAGAGACCAAGCTTACTCCAGGATGCTAGAAGATGCTAAAGCAAAAGGAGCAAATGCCATAGTATGTTTTAGGTTTCAAACCTCAACGATTACCCAGGGGGCATCAGAAATACTTGCTTATGGTACTGGTGTAAAAATATAAAAGGAAAAAATTATGAATAAGACAGAAAAAGTTGCATTTAGAGAGGCTGTAATTGTTGTATTAATGGGCGCAGTAATTAATTTTCCTCTTCAAACCTTCTTATTATGGTTAACCATCGATAATTGGAGCTGGTCAAACCCAATAACTATTTCTATTTTTACCCAGTCAATCTTAACTTTTGTAGCTCTAATAAGGGTTTATTCTATAAGAATGCGTTTTCAAAGAGGTAAGTTTTAGTTAATTCTTCTTATCCTTTTTATCATTCTTGTCCTTATTATTTTTTTGATATTTTTTAGCTTTTATTTTCATCTTTTTCATTCCAAGATGGGCTGATCCCTTACACCAAACATCATAAATATTTGAGTAGTTTGAAGCTAGGCTAGATAAGGCCATAACCTCAGTCCACTTATCCTTGTCTTCAGGATCTTTTTTAATTTCTTTCCATATACCATCACTCATCAATAAAAACCCCGCAACACCATCCTTTACCTCTTTGCATTCTTTTCGATTCATAAGGTAGTTTGGATTATTCATCATTCTTTCTTTAGTCCTACCAGACATGTCCATATTCTCATCAGTTTTGAATTCAATGGTGCTTCCATCAGGCATCTGCATATTTTCATCAAGTATGAATACACCAGTACCATCACCAGGCATTTCCATATTTTCATCAAGGTTTATCACAACAACACTTTTACCAGACATGTCCATACTCTCATCAGATTTGAATTCGATGGTGCTTCCATCAGAAACGTTCTTTTCATAGTGGTGATCTGCGGCAAATGACGGGAGTGAAATAAGAATGGTTAAAGCAATTATTATTTTCATGTTATGTCCTTAATGTTGTTAATAGGTGTAAGACTATATCTTTTTACAAAAAGTTCAAATTTCTTCTTTACTTTATAAAAAAGATATTCATAATGCTTCGATATTTATACTCATAGGCACAATCCCTTGTGTTTATCAGTATGACTATCTTTGAACTAATTCAGATAACAAGTGTATTTTTCGGTACTTTAGTAGCCGCACCTCTTATCGTTTCAAAAAAACACAATAAAAGACTGTTGGGGTTATATGCCATTTCAGCAGGAAGTATTTTGGCTATGATTGTTCAATTTAATGCAGGTCTATATTATTTCTTTTTTGCATCTGTTTTTTGGTTTTTGAACTCAACACATGCAATAAGAAAAATGCTTCGCTCAAACAAGCATATTTATTAACCTTTAATAAGGTTAGCGTACTTAAGTTTTATTATTTTTTTACCAGGCTTGTTCATGTGCTCTACTAAAGCACATGCAACATCTGATGCCTTTATAAATCTTATATCTTTTAATGGCCCTAGCATAAAAGGTTCAAGCATTCTTGCCCCAAACTCCATAATGGGTATTTCAGGCCTAAATCTATCATCTACTCTTTTGCCTAATAAATGGCCCGGTTGGGCAAAAATTATTTTTTCATATCCAATAGACATAATCTCGTCTTCCATCTGCCCCTTAGTACTTAAGTAAAGATTTTTAGATTTTGCATTAGAGCCGACGGCAGATACAACAGAAATAGATCTAGCACCTTGAGCAAATGCTATTTTAGCCAATGATATTACATGCTCAAAATCTACTTTTCTAAATTGTTCTCGTTTTGACTCTCTGATGTATAGGAGTTCGGTTGTATCTAATGGTGTTCCTAGCGCAATATAAAGATGATCTACATTAGGTACATTCGAAGATTTTAAATCATCAAAATTTATAATAATTTCTTCAGTATTATCAGGTTTTGATTTGAGCTCTCTTCTTGAAAGTAATGTAATAGCTTGGTTTTTATGTTCAAGAGCCCTTAAAATCTCTCCACCAACCAGCCCAGTAGCGCCTGCTATTAAAACCTTTATATTATTCATTCGAAAGCGAGACTATTGTGTTGACAAGAGTATCGACAGAAAGCCTTCCATCAATTGTTTGTTTTGCCCATTTCTCATAAAGAGACTCCCTTTCCTTAAAAATGTCCTCAATACTCATTCCGTCTGGAACGGCTAATCCTCTTTCTTGGTCTTCCAAGACTCTCTCTTTTATAAGATCAAGCGGGGTGGATATGTAAATTATATTTGTAAAAGCATCTAGATGTCTCATTGATTTTTCAGAATATATTGCACTTCCACCAGTTGATATAATTTTTGTACTTTTTTCCAACCCAAGAATTGCCTCTTCTTCAACCATCCTCACAAACTCATAACCATTACTCTTTTTTATACTTTCTAGAGACTGATTAAATCTAGCTTCTATTAATAAATCTGTATCAACAAAGCTAAGAGATAATTTCGAAGATAGGGCTTTGCCAATGGTTGACTTGCCACATCCGGCCATGCCTATAAAAGAAATATTATTAAACATTTTTAGCAAATAAATTTGTTGCTTTGATTAGCTCATGAGATATTTCTTTTTCAAAAGCGGTGTGTCCAGAAGAGGGTGCAATTATTAATTCTGCCTCTGGCCAGTTTTGAGAAAGTTCCCAAGCTGTTGTCATTGGACAGACCATATCATATCGCCCTTGCACTATAACCGTTGGTATAGATCGAATAATATCAATACCAGATTCTATAAGTTGATTCTCATGCTTAAGAAAACCTCTGTTAACAAAGTAGTGGTTTTCAATCAAAGCAAATGCAAGAGCAAATTCTGGTTCTGAAAAGCTTTCAGCCATTTCAGGCCTATAAGCCAAGCTACTTGTTGACCCTTCCCATTTTGACCAAGCAATGGCAGCATTTAGTTTTTTTTCTTCGTCATCACCATTAAAGATTCTATGGTAAGCAGACATGAGATCTCCACGCTCTTTCTTTGGAATTGGTTCAAGAAAATATTGCCATGCCTCAGGATAAATATTACTCGCACCATCCTGATAAAACCATCTCAGTTCTTTTTCTCTGAGCATAAAAATACCACGTAAAATCATTTCACTTACAGAATTTGGATACGTTTGTGAGTAAGCAAGAGACAATGTACTTCCCCAAGACCCTCCAAATACAAGCCATTTTTGAATACCAAGCAATTGTTTAAGTTCTTCAATATCCTCAACCAAATCCCAGGTAGTATTATTCTCGAGAAGGCCATGCGGCTTACTTCTTCCACATCCCCTCTGATCAAAAATTACTATGTGATATAAGTCTGGGTTAAAAAATCTTCTGACTTGTGTGCTGCCTCCACCTCCTGGACCACCATGCAAAAATACTGCTGGCTTGCCGTTTGGATTGCCGCATTGCTCGAAATATATTCTATGGTCATCTCTTTCCATAAACCCGTGATTGAATGGCTCGCATGGGGGGTATAGTGATAATAGATTATCCATGTATTAGCTATTTTTCTTTTTAAAAGACTTCATTTCATTTGAGAGAACTACTTCTTTAGTCTTAAAAAATAGTTCATGATTTTCTTCAACAACATCAAGGTCATATAGATAATTCACCATAATTCCATAAGATTGATTTATTCCTTTTTCAGATAGATCAGCATTTAAATTAACCTTTTTAAGGATCGCTCCATTACCGAGATGAAATCTTGCAACCGAATCATTTGGCAATTCATCATTTCTATTAGACTTCGTCAGATATTCGAAGGTTTTTTTCATAAGCTCATTTTCTTCAACATTTTTATTCATGCAATCATCATATGTTAAAGGAGCATGATCTTGCAGCCATCGCATAAGGCCAGGAACTGGAGAAAGGGTAACAAAATTACTTAAACCTTCCATTTCAAGCTTAAGTTTATGAGCTACTTTTTTTATTAAGAAATTACCAAAAGAAATACCTGATAAGCCTTTTTGGCAATTTGAAATAGAATAAAAAACTGCTGTATTTATTTGATGTCTTTCAATTTCTTTTCTTTCAATTTTTATCACCTCATCAATTGATGCAGGTATTTGGTTTGTTAGCGCAACCTCAACAAAAATAAGTGGATCTTCTGGTATTAGAGGATGAAAGAATGCAAAACATTGCCTATCATTTGGCGCCAATCTGGCCCTTAAGTCATGCCAAGAGTTGATCTCATGAACAGCCTCATATTCAATAATTTTTTCTAATATATTAGCTGGTGTAGACCAATCAATTTTTTCCAGAACAAGAAATGAGGGATTAAACCAGTATTTAAAAAGCTTCAATAACCCAGCATCTAGAGATTTTAAGTCGTGATTTCCTTTGATCAATAGAGATTGTATTTTTTCCCTAAGCTTAATAAGTCGCTGAGTTCCATTAGGCGTTGCATTTAATCTTCTAAATAATTCAATCCATTTAGGTTCAGAAGTATCTGTTATCAAGCCGAGGTTTCTTTGATTCTTGTCTGACTCATAAGCCTTAATATTTTCTGATAAAGATTCTGTATCTATGTCATATTCTTTAAGGAGATGATATAAAAAATTTATTAACTCCTCCTCATCTTGATTTTCTATAAGATCAAGCAAGTGTTCAGCAAATGCAATTGAAGAGACTTCACCAGTTGTAGACATTACAGATTCTGTTGCTTTATTTATTTCTTTATGAAAAAAACCAAAGTCTTCAGCTCCTGATCTGCTAAAAGCAAGACGACTCTTCATGATTGAAGAAAGCATGTTTTGAAAAAAATTCATTACTAAATTATGCCATTTAATTTAAGTCTTTTAAAAATATTTCAAATGAGCACTCAAGCAATCATTTCGCTTGTTTGAGTCCATAAACGAGATGCTTCATCTGAATCAATAGCCCAGTCTGCAACCCCGAAATACCTTAGCATAGACTCATCAAGATTCACTTTTCTTTCCGCTATATCGCAATTCTCACAAAAAACTCCACCAAGGCTATCTAACATTGGGCTGGTTGCGCACCATAGAGATGTTGAAGCCCCTTGTGTTGTAGATTTGAAGAAATTAGCAGCAAGATCAGATGGGCTGCCATCCTCTTTCACCCAACCAAGTGCTACCATTTCTTCAATTGGAAGATGGCGCTGAAGAGGAGTCATAATTCCTCCTGGATGAACTGCAAATCCCTTGCCTCCATGATCATTCATTAGCCTATTAAACTCAATTGCTAATAGAGATGACGCTGTTTTAGATTGGCCATATGCAACCCACTTATCATAAGGGTTGGCTTTAAAGTGAATGTCATCCCAAATAATTCCAGAAATAGAGTGAGCAGAAGATGAGAGACTTACAAGTCTTGATTCTTTTGCTTTCTTCATAGAATCCATCAATTCTCTAGTCAGCAAAAAATGACCAATTTGATTAACTGCAAATTGACTTTCCCACTCCTTGTTAATTCTTGTTTCTGGGCAAGCCATTATGCCTGCATTATTTATTAGAATATCAAGTGCAATATTTTGTTCATTAAATGAGTTTGCAAAGTTTTGAACTGAGTTCAAGTCCCCTAAATCCATCTCGACTATATCTGCTTTATCTACAACACCATGAAGTTGATCAATCGCAACATCCACTCTTTTGGCAGGAATGATAACGCGTGCTCCAGCATTTTTTAGTGCCCTTGTTGTCTCTAATCCTATCCCCGAATAGCCGCCTGTAACAATAATAGATTTACCAGCTAAGTCTATTCCGCTTAGTATTTCATTTGGTTCGGTTTTTTGTCCAAAACCTGAGACGATTGGTTTTTGTAAATCAGAGATCATATAGAGCACCTTTTAAAATAATTTAAATCTTTGTAAAAGATTAAAGCTTTGAATATAAAGAATCAATCAACATATTAGCTGTTTTATATAAATCCTTTGATAGATGCATTTCGTTACAAATAAAAGAGAACCCTATTTTTTTGTCAACATCACCAAATGCTACAGCTCCACCCATTCCTGCATGACCAAACATTGACCCCATAAATCTTGGTGCAAAATTCGCCTTAAGTAATTTTTTGCTTGCAAGCTCAAAACCAAGACCAAAAGTTATATCTGAACCAAAGAGAACTGAATCAGGTCCACTAGAATGAGGCTGGAAGGCGGTATGCAATGTATCTGGTGACATCAATGAATATCCATTTCGTTCACACCCCATACTAAGAATTCCATAAAATTTTGCTAGCGCCTCAGACGTACCATGCCCATTTGCAGAAGGTATTTGCGCCTTTCTCCAATCAGTTGAGTTTACGTAATTTTTTGTTTCCCCCTCTCTTCTCTGGAAGGCAATTTTGAAATTCCCATCTATTAAAAATTTTTTAAAGTTCATAAACTGCTTTGGGAGAAGGAAATCTGGAATGTATTTAATTTTAGAGAAGGGGAGCCCTTTTATCCTATCATCCTCAAGAAGAATTGTGTCTGCACAATTGATCATGTCCTCATCTGATAAACCAATTTTAAAATTGATATTAAATGGATCTGAAATCTCTTCTTTAAAAAATGTTCCAACATCTCTTCCATCAACTCTTTTAATGATTTCACCAACAAGCCACCCATATGTAACCGCATGATATCCTTGAGAAGATCCCGGCTCTCCAAATGGCTCTTGTTCAGCGAGCGCTTGAGTGAAAATATCCCAGTTCTGCCAACTACCCATAGGTATTCCATCCCTGAAACCAAAATTATTTGATCTGTGGCATAAAAAATCTATAACTTTTGTGCTCTCTTTGCCATTACATCCGTATTCTGGCCAATAATCAGATACTTTAGAGTGGACATCCAGCTTTCCTTGATCAACAAGCATTGCAACACATGCAGCTGTAACCCCCTTTGTAACTGAAAAAACATTTACTAGGGTATTTTTGTCCCAAGGAACACTTTTAGCAGCGTCTTTATAGCCACCATAAAGGTCCACAATCATTTCACCTTTATATTCAATAGCAATAGAAGCGCCTGTTTCGTGACCAGATTTAATTGAATCGGCAAAAATATTCTGTATTTCAATAAAATCAGATCGACAATATCCTTTTATATCATTCATCAAATTTTTTACTTTTAAGACCCCTTCAATTAGGTTAATACAGAGTTTAATAATTTAAAACAATTAGTCGTCAAAAATAGTAGAATTAAATATGACTAAAAATTTTAATCTCTCATCCAAAATAGTAAACAACAGGATTAATGATCCTGCTTTCGAAAAGAGTTTTATTCATAAGCCATCTGGTTCCCTCAATGATTTAGATCTTTTCACCAAAGGCCAGCCTTTTGATTTATACAAAGAGCTAAGAGAAAATGCTCCCGTTTTTTTCCATTCACCAATGCCAAGTGACCCTGAACCAGGTTATTGGGTTCTTACAAGGCATGAAGATATAAAGAAGGTTTCAATGAATCCACAGATTTTTTCTTCTCAATATTCCACTGGCACTTTATTAACACTTGGGTCTGAAGAAAATAGGCACCCTAAATTATTTAAATCAACTATAGATCATATGTTGAATCTTGATGGAGAAATGCATTTAAATTTAAGAAGAGAGCACATGCCTTTCTTTAAGCCTAATTATATAAGCGACCTGCAAACCAAGGTTTCTTCAAAAATAGGCCAGCTACTAGATGATGCTGAAAAGTTAAATGAATTCAATTTAGTTAAAGAGCTTTCTCAACAATTGCCCATATATACTCTTTCTGAAATTCTAGGTATTCCAGAGTCAGATAGGCAAAAACTAGTTGAGTGGATGGAATTTCTAGAATTAGCTCAGTATTTTACTTACGAACAAATTAAACAGAATGAAGAGGGAGTCACTGATACCTCTCCCGACCCCGCACTCATTGAGATGTTTAATAATATGATTGAGGAGATGTTTGATTATGGTAGATATATCCTCAATCAAAAAAGAGAAAATCCAAAAGATGATTTACTTAGCGCCATCGCTAACGCCCAAATAGAGGGAGAGGAATTATCACCTGAGTTTCTCGATGGCTCATGGCTTTTAATCATATTTGCAGGAAACGACACAACTAGAAATACGATGAGTGGCGGCATTAAATTACTAAATGATAACCCTTATCAAAAGAAGCTTGTTATAGAGGATTCTGAAAATATCACAGGCTTAATAAATGAGACAGTTCGTTACGTATCTCCAGTAATTCATATGAGAAGAACATCTTTAGAGGAGACAGAGATAGGTGGGCAAAAAATAGGGCCCTATGAAAAGATTGCGCTTTGGTACGGGGCAGCTAACAGAGATCCTGATATTTTTGATCGTCCAGATGAATTTAATATCTTAAGAAGTAATGCAGACAAGCATCTTGCTTTTGGAATTGGTAGGCATACCTGTTTAGGCAAGCCCGTAGCTTTAATGCAACTAAGAGAATTTTTCTCTCAATTCTTATCCAGATTTCCAGATTACAAAGTAACAGGCGACTGGAAAGTCGCTCCAAATAATTTTGTGCATGCAATTCAGGAATTACCTGTAAGGCTAAAGAACGATTAATTGAATGGTGGCCTGAGGTAGAATCGAACTACCGACACAAGGATTTTCAATCCTTTGCTCTACCGACTGAGCTATCAGGCCTTAGTGAAACTGGATTATAGAAAAGATTTCACTCAATGTCATTAAGATTAAATTTTTAATTATTTAAGTTCTTACCTTTTCATTGCTTGGGTCATAAAGTGATCCCTTGCCAACTATCTTTACTGTAATAGGGTACAAGCCATCACCATCTTCATTAAAATATTCTATTAAAAGCTTTTTACCTTCTTGGGCGATCTCTTTAGGTAAATAACCCATGATTACAAATTCTTTTAAAGAAGGGCAATATGACATGCCTGTTGTGTATGACCTTCTTCCTTTGCTGTCCAAAGGGACATTACCGGTATCTGGATCAATAATTGGTGCAATGCCAACAGGATATCTTGCTTCTCCTGAAACGCATAAATCATCAACAGTCATAGTACATAGAAGGGCACAAGGCTCTTCTTCTCTGTGAATAAGATAAGCAGCTTTGCCATGAAAATCAGCTTCTTTTACTAGAGGTCTTTGAATTGCTGCTTCACAAGCATTGTATTCCGTTTCAAGATCTGCACCCTGAAGCCTAAAGCTTTTTTCAAGACGTCTGCTATTAGCATAGGTTTCTATACCAACAGGAACCACACCCACTTCAAGTAAAGAGTCATAAAGAGCTAAACCTTCCTCGCTATTATTATTTAAATAAATCTCCCAGCCATTTTCTCCCACATAAGATATTCGAGCTGCCCAGACTTCAATTTTTTTACCTCCAGACAAACTTAGAGTTAAATTTTTTGCAGTTACAAAAGGGAAGTTTTCTAAAGTAATTTCATTTGGATCAATAAAATTACCCAAAGCAGCTTCTGCTTGAGGGCCCCATAACCCAAGCGTTGCAACTTCATGAGTGCGTATTCTGATATCTGCATTTAAACCATTATCATCGCGATAGTTTCTCAAAAGAACCCAGTCTCTGTTTCCATCTGCGCCACCAGTTACTATTCTGTATTTATTATCTCCAAGACGAGAAATTGTTAAATCAGCATGAACACCACCATCTTCATCAAGAAAGTTTGTATAAACTACTTTCCCAATAGGAGTATTCCCACCAACTTTAGCAACTGAAAGATACTCTAGCATTTGCTCTGCATCTGGACCTTCGATATCCATAATGGGAAAATGAGAAAGGTTAATCATCCCCACCGAATCACTCATGGCTAAGTGCTCAGCATTGGCAAGCTCATAAGGCACATGGCGTCGATCCCATTCATTTCCTCTGACAGGAATATCTGCTAAATACTCTTCAAGCTTATCTCTATTGCTCTCATAAGCTAATGCTCGCTCCCATCTTGCTACCTCATTATCAAAGTGGCCACCAAGCTCTTTCTCTCTTTTATAGAAAGGACTGACAAATTTTTCCCTTTCACTAATGTAAGGCTCTCTTGGATGAACAGCAGGGGTGTATACGGTTTGAGAGTTCTCATAGACTCTACTTTTAACAAATTCTTTTTCTTTTTGTTCAGGATAGAATCTTGCTATATCAAATGCATGCATATCTACTTGAGTCTTACCAAGAACCATTGATTCAGCGCAAAGCCTTGCGCATCCTGGGCCATCTTTTACCCAGACAGCCTCACATAGCCAAAAACCTCTAACTTCTGGGCTTTCGCCTATTAAAGATCCCGCATCTGGAGTAACTGATAGAAGCCCATTGAAAGAACTTTTTTCATCCCATCCGAGCTCATTTAGAATAGGCGTTGTTTCGAAAGCCTTTTCTAGAGGCCCTGCAACCTCTTCAAGATCTAGATAGCGCATAGAATCTGATCCCATTGTTTTTTCTGGGTTACCAATGTCCTCTGGATCAACCAGTCTTGGATTCTTATCTTCATAAAAACCCCACTCAAGCATTCCGCCATGCAGTCTCCCAGTATCCCTTACATATGCAGAATTCCCTTGATCTCTTAAAAGTGGATAAACTAAAAAATCTTCAGCACCTTGCGCTTCAGGTAATGGTCCAAAAAATAGCAAAGGATGTTCTAAAGGCATTAGTGGAACAGGAACCCCAGCTTTTTTCCCCATTAATGGTCCCCATATACCTGATGCAATAACAACTTTAGTAGTTTTAATTATTCCTTTATCGGTTTTTACCCCAACAACTTTTCCATTTTCAATTTCAAAGTCAATCGCTGGTGTGTCAGTAAATGTCTTAAGAGCGCCTTTATCTTTTGCAGTTTCTACAGCAAAACTAACTACATCTTGTGATCGAGGTGTAACTAGACCAGCATCTGGATCCCACATAGCACCTCTTATAGATTCCTCTTCTAACAATGGAAATTTTTCTTTAGCTTCGGAGGCAGATATTAATCTAACATTCGTACCAAAGGCTTTGCCTGATGCTACCTTTCTTTTGAGCTCTTCCCATCGAGCATCATCATCTTTTCTACATATCTCGAGACCTCCTTTTTTTAAAAAGAAGCCATTATCTTCATAAAACTTTCTACTGAATTCAGTTGTCCAACATCCGAGCTTGTCATGGGTTGTGTTGTAAACAAAGTCTGATGCGTGAGCAGTGGATGCTATATCAGATGGAATGACAGAAGATTTTTCTAAGCCAACAATATTTTTTTGGCCAAGATCAGCGAGCCAGTAAGCAAGCATTGAGCCAACTATCCCACCCACTCCTACAATGACTATATCAGCTTCTGTAGGAAATTTAGAGTTCGTTTTATTAGTCAAATTTAGTCCTCATTATTAGACTAAATTAGACTCTATTTTTTTTATTTTGTAAATCAAAAAGAAGGGCTCTAAACCGCTTTAAAAAACGGCTACTTTTTTTAATCTAAGGCCTTAAAACCAGAAGCTTTTTCATAATCCTCATTATTAAAGTACTTATCCATTTGGTTCATTAACCACAATCTGCTATCTGCATTAGACATATCCAATCTCTTTTCATTAATGAGGGTTGTTTGATGCGATTTCCATTCATCCCATGCCTTTTGTGAGATTGATAACAAAAGATCTTGTCCTTTCTGTCCTGGCATTGGTGGTATCTTAAGTGCTGGCAGCTCTTCCTTAAATTTTTTGCAAAAAACTGTATCTGTCATATTTCTAAAATTATTTTTTTAATTGGCGCCGGCATACCAACATTGTTAATATCAATTTTTTTTACCCAGCGATATTCGCTATTTGAGTTAATATCAAAAGAATTATTATATCTTAATAGTGTAATGCTCATATTTAAATCTAAATGAGTTAATTTATGTTTTCTGTTTATATGAGCTTCACTGCAAGACTCTTTTTTAAAAATTTTATGAATTTTTGGCTGTTCAGATGGAAGCCATAATCCTTCCCAAAATGTTTTTTCATTCCTTTTAAACAGAAGGTATTCGTTATCTGTATGAGCAAGAGTAAAGTTAATACTTACTTGTGACTTATCTTTTTTTATTTTTTCTTTTTTTGAATTATCTGTAACTATCGCAAATGCAGAATCACATATAGAGGCTATAGGGCATTGTGCGCAAAGTGGGTCTTTTGGCTTGCATACTGTAGAACCAAGATCCATAACTCCCTGTGTATAGTCAAATACATTATTTATTGGAGTCTCCTTTCTTGATATCTCCCACAAAACCTTATTTTTTTTTGAAGCAGACTCTTCAGTAACATTTGAGTATCTGGCAAGCACTCTTTTAACGTTTGCATCTAGGATTGGATATGATTTGTTATATGCAATAGACATTATTGCCCCTGCGGTTGATTCACCAATGCCGGGAAGAGACATCAGATCATTAAAGTTATCAGGAAATTTTTTATTAAATGAATTCTTTATCTGCTCCTTTGCTTTATAAATATTTTTTGCTCTTCTATAGAAACCTAGCCCAGACCAAAGAGCGATGATCTGATCCTCACTGGCTAAAATTAAAGAATTAAAAGTAGGGTATGTTTTTATAAACCTAAGATAGTAAGGAATTACAGTTTTAACTTGAGTTTGCTGAAGCATAATTTCAGAAATCCAAATCTTATATGGAGTAATATTCTTTCTCCAAGGCAATCCTTCTCTTCCATGAGACCTATACCACTCAATGACAAGATCAGATAACCGATCTTTATCTTGTATGATTTTGCTCATTCATAGAGATTGTTTTTATTAATAATAGAACCATCATTATTGAAAGAGTAATGAATTGGAGCCCCTGTAGGGATTTCAAGCTTTACGATATCTTCTTGTGATATTCCATCCAACTGCATTATTAACGCTCTTAATGAGTTTCCATGAGCTGCTATTAATATATTATTTCCATCAATAATCTTGGGCATAATCTGCTGGTTAAAGTAAGGCAAAACTCTTTCAGCTGTATTTTTTAGACTCTCTCCCTCGGGTGGGGGTATATCAAATGATCTCCTCCATATATGTACCTGTTCTTCTCCCCATTTTTTTCTAGCATCATCCTTGTTAAGACCTGCCAAACTTCCATAATTCCTTTCATTCAATGCTTCATGTTTAGTTATTAGGATATTGTTCTGCGCTAATAAATCTAAAATTATTGCACCTGTTTTTTGTGCTCTACCCAAGTTAGAAGTAAACATTTCATCAAACTCAATCTGGGTTTCTTTGATAAGAGCTCCAGCATTGCCTGCTTCATTTACCCCAAGATTCGTTAGATCAGGATCTTTCCAACCAGTAAATAAATTTTTTGCATTCCATTCACTCTGCCCATGTCTTACGAGTATAAGATTTCTTTTTTTCATTTTTATATATTTTGAAGAATTTTGTTTTATTTTAATAGATAATACTCCAATGGTTAATATTACTTTATTTCTAATAGATCATTACTATCTTTCTGTACCATTATTTATAGCGATAATCCTATTGATTAGATCAAATGCTCAGAAGGGCGGCAAGAGAATATCATGTCAAGAATTAACTGCTCTTGCTAACGCAGATAATATGCTTTTGGTTGATTTGAGACCTTCTGATGATTTTGAAAAGGGCCATATTACTGGAGCTATTAGCATTCCTTTTAATACTTTAGAAAATAGTACTTATAAACTTCAGAATTCTGATAAATCTATTGTTCTTGTTTGTGAAATGGGCAGCCAATCTGGTAATGCTGGAGAAATCCTTAATAAAGAAGGGTTTAATGATATTTTAATATTAAAAGGCGGTATAGGAGAGTGGAGACAGTCCAATCTTCCTTTAGTTTAGATACCAAGATCTTTCATTTTCTTTGAAAGAGTATTTCTTCCTAACCCAAGCAAAATAGCTGCTTCATTTTTTCTTCCGTTAGTTTTATCTAGTGCAGCTCTTATAATAATTTTGTCTAATTTTTTATTAGCAATCCCCATTAAGTCTTTATCTACAGATGATGCAATATTTTTAATCCATGAATTAAAACGATCTTCCCAAGAATCAGATATGGGTTCCTCAGCCTCATGGTCCTTTATTTCTGATGGGAGATCTTGGATTTTTACATTTTGAGTTGGAGTCATAAGTGCAAGCCAGTAACAAATATTTTCAAGTTGCCTTACATTTCCTGGCCAATTGTAGTTAGCAATAACATCCATTACCTCAGGAGAAAGAACCCTTAACTCCTCATCCAATGAGTCGGAGTGATTCTTTAGAAAGTATTTAGTAAGAGCTCCAATATCTTCCTTTCGGTCTCTGAGAGGAGGCACATCTATTTTAATTACATTTAGCCTATAAAAAAGATCTTCTCTAAAAGATTTTTGTGAAACTAGATTATTTAAATTTTGATGTGTTGCAGCAATTATTCTTACATCAACTTTAATAGGCTTATCACCACCCACTCTATAAAATTCTTTATTTGATAAAACTCTTAAAAGTCTTGTTTGAGAATCTAGTGGCATGTCTCCGATCTCATCTAGAAATAAAGTGCCGCCATTTGCTTGCTCAAACCTACCAATTCTCTTATCAACAGCTCCTGTAAAAGCTCCTTTTTCATGGCCAAATAATTCTGACTCAACAAGTTCTTTAGGAATGTCTGCCATATTCAATGCAATAAAAGGCATATCATTTCTAGGACTATTTTTATGAAGAGATTTGGCTATTAATTCTTTTCCTGTTCCTGACTCGCCTTGAACCAAAACAGTTGCATTTGTATTTGAAAGCTTACCAATTGCTCTAAAAACATTCTGCATTGAAGCAGACTCACCTATTATGTCAGTTGTTGGCTTTGTTTTAAGTCCTTTGGTGGCTGGTTTTTTTTCTAAAGCCCTATTAATTATTTGGGTAGCCTCGTCGAGATCAAAGGGTTTAGGGATATATTCAAAAGCCCCACCTCCATAAGAATCAACAGCAGCTTGCATATCAGTAAATGCAGTCATGATGATCACAGGAATGTTTTCATGATTATCATTTATATGCTTAAGAAGATCATAGCCAAGCATTCCTGGCATCTGCACATCAGTTAATATTAGATCAGGCTCTTCAATTTTTAATTGAGTGACTACGTCATCACCAGAAGAAAATGTTTTTACATCAAAGCCAGCAGAAGAGAGGCTTTCATCTAAAACAATTCTAATTGCATTGTCATCATCAGCAACCCATACTTTATGCACTTTGGACCTCTGTATTTAGTTTGATTGGAATTTGTATTGAAAAAGCAGTTTCTCCAGATTTGGTTTTAAAAGTAATTGCTCCTCCATGAATCCTAATAATATCTTGAGAAATTGAAAGCCCTAGACCAGAACCATCTTCTTTAGAGGAAACCATTGGAAAAAATACCTGTTCTTGAATATCAGTTGGTATGCCTGGTCCATTATCAATAATACTAACCTCGCAAAGAGTTGGGTGAAGATTCCCATTAATTGGTTGACTGTATGAAACTCGTGATTTAATTGTTATAACTGGGTTAGTCGTTAGCAATAGAGCCTGCTGAGCATTCTTTACAATATTTAATATTGCCTGAATAAATAAATCTTCGTCACCATATATTTCTGGAATACTTGGATCATAGTCCCTCTTTAAAATTAAACTGCCGTCTTTATCAACTTGAGACAAGGCAAATACTTTCTCTAATGCGGAATGAATATTAAAAAGTTCTAGTTTAGGTTTTTTGGGAGGCGTTAATATTTTTGTAACTATATTATTCAATCTTTCAGTTTCATCTATTATTATTTTTAGGAATTTTTTAGAGAAGTCATCACTTAATTTTGATGAAAGTATTTGGGCGCTACCCTTGATTCCAGATAGTGGATTTTTAACTTCATGAGCTAAAGTTCTTGCAAGATTTGCTGCTATTTTTTGTGTAGAAAAAATTTTTGATGAGTCGATAATTTTATTAAGGTTATCGATGCAGAATAATTCCATTATTAAAACATTGTCATTCCCCGACCAACTTACAGTTAGATCAACTATTCTGTTTTTCTCTGATAATGTCGAAAGCTTAAAACCTCTTTTAGTTACAGATGCTCCTGAGGTGGTGCAATCAATGAGGAGTTTTGTTAGTTCTATAGATGTTTTATCACCAAGCTGATCAGTAATTAGGCTTGTTTTCGTATTATTGAAGATCCAGCCATTACTTGTTGCAGAATCATTCATCCAAACTAGATTTAAATCTTTATCTAAAACAATAATCTCAGAAGCAAGCTGATTTAAAAGAGTATTTTTTATAGTATTGATATCAGCCATTTAAAGCTTAGCTCCTCTTTCAAGGAGCTAAGATATATTAATTATTTTGTTAATGTCCCTACAATATGGGATAGGATCTTGTATGGATCTGCGTTAGATGCAGGTCTTCTATCTTCTAAATACCCGTTCCAGTTATGCTCAACTGTGTAAACAGGTATTCTTATACTAGCACCTCTATCACTTACGCCATATGAAAACTGATCAATGCTCTGGGTTTCATGCAGTCCAGTTAATCTCATATCATTATCAGATCCGTATGCATCAATACCTTCTTTGTGTACTGCGCCGAGTTTGTCACACATTGAGTTAAATAATTCCTCACTTCCATTTGTTCTCATCTCTTCATTTGAGAAGTTTGTATGCATGCCTGAACCATTCCAATCTCCAGTTTTTGGTTTAGGGTGAATGTTAACGCCGACACCAAATTCTTCAGCAATTTTATATAGAAGATATCTACTTACCCATAGATCATCAGCAGCTTTAATACCTTTTCCTAAACATTGATATTCCCATTGACCAAGCGCCACTTCAGCGTTAGTTCCAGTAAGTGTTATTCCCAAATCAAGGCAAGCTTGTAAATGTATATCAGAAATTTCTCTTCCAACTACATTGCCAGCTCCAACTCCACAATAGTAATCACCTTGAGCTTTTGGCTCGCCTTTTTCCCATCCCAAAGGATCGCCTGTCTCTGGATCTGTAAAGAAGAATTCTTGTTCAAAACCAAACCACCACTCATCAGTAACCACTGCTTCTGCTGCAGCTCTAAAGTTTGATGGGTGCGTTGTATGGTCAGCTGATTGAACTTGAGTCATCACAATATCATGACCATTGTCATTTGCATAAGTTTGAACAGGTATCAACAAACAATCAGAGCTTCCGCCTTCAGCTTGCTGTGTAGATGATCCATCAAAAGACCAATCAGGCGGAGTATCCGCATCTGTTGCTTTAACTTTACTCCTCATTGAGGACTCTGGTTTATATCCATCAAGCCATATGTATTCGTATGTTTTATAGTTTATTGACATTGTTTCTCCTAAATTTTTTAAACCTACTTTATATAAAGCAATTCCTATGCCATTATAAAATTGATATTTGCACTATAAAAGAGTTTATTATGCACTATTTTAGAACATTAAAGATTTATTTGCACTTATAAAATGCTTTTAAGAGAAAGATAGGAATTTTTTAATCTTTATAAATTTATTTGGCAATGATTGATAAGAGTGGTCTCCGCCGAATGTAATATCAATATGGGCGCCATTAAAATATGCAATTGTTTGATCAAATGCCAAGATCTCATCCCCAGATTCAACCAAAACCATTACCTTGTTAGGGTGTAATAGCTTTTTATGACTCAGGCTTTTAAGAAAGGAAATATCTTCCTCATTTATTGTAAATTTATTTCCAGTGGAATAATTTTCATTTTCTCCAAGGTTTTTATCAAAACCAATTAACGGAGGAATTGCTGGGTTTATCAAAACTGCTTTGGCTGAAAGTTGCTGCGCATAATACAATGCATAATACCCTCCAAGGGAACTCCCCATAAAGACAAGATCTGTTTCACAGCTTTTAATTAAATTATTTATTTGTGCATCGGCTTTATGAAACCCATCATTCAGATCAGGAATAATTATTGATGTATTTTTAGAGCTATTAGTAATAAATTTTTTTAGATTGTGAGCTTTTTTTGAATTAGATGAGGATTTGAATCCATGAAAATAAAGAATGGTCTTATTCATTATCAATAATTTTCTGCAAACTCTTTTTTGAGGCAATGCCAGATATAAAAATACTTTCTAGCCACTCTGTTAAAAACCTATTTTGTTGGGCCTTTTCATCTAATGAGTGTGCTTTTGATGCTTTGTAATAAAATGGAAGTGATTTTTCTCCCTGATACTCAAGAACTTCAGCCAATTGAGCATCAATACTAATTTGTATTTTTAAGATAAAGGTATTAATTTCCTCAGGATGTTCATCGTTTTGCTTGGCTTCAACCAGAAGAGTGTGCTTAGTTCTATCAAGCACTTCAAAACTAATCGCTGAAGATGAAAGGTCAGGATTTATAGCTTCAAACTCATATCGGCTTTCTTTGAATTCATTCAAAAGCTTCTTTAATCGTAAAAAGTTCCCCTCACAAATTGCCAAGTGATGTGATGTAATAGGAAGCGTTTTAATCATTACTAAATTCTATATTCTTTTTTTATAGGTGTATATTCTTGACACGCTTGTAAGTAATTTTCGATAGATTTACTTTCTTCATAGCAAAACTTTTTTATAGCATCCCTAAAATCTTTTTTAAGGATAAAGTGATAAGAGTCACAAGCTCGTGGCTCAAAGCCTCGTCTTATCTTATGCTCCCCCTGAACACCTGGATCAAAAAACTGAATATTATTTTTGATACAGTAATCTATTCCTTGATAGTAACAGCATTCAAAATGTAGGTATTTTATTTTTGTTGTTGCTCCCCAATGCCTTCCATATAAAATTCCGTCACCTTCAAAGCAAAGCGAACCTGCAATAGTTTTGCTATCTTTAATAGCAAAAAAAATAACAGGATTAAGATTATCCCTATCTCGATGTATTCTTTTGAAAAACTCAATATTTAAATAGGGATTTTGCATTCTTTCATTGTATGTATTCGCATAGAAGTTAAAGAAAATATTCCAATCTTCTTCGCTCAATGAATCCTTATCTTTTGTAATAAAGGTCACACCTTCTTTTTCAACTTTCCCCCTTTCAGATTTAATATTCTTTCTTTGTCTAGAGGTTAGAATTTTTAAAAAATCATCAAAATTTTTAAAGTCTCTATTATTCCAAACAAACCTGTAATCAAAGCGCTCAATAAAATTATTTTTTTTAAGCATATTTTTTGTTTGTTTGTCTGGATATAAGACATGCCATGTTTCTATATTTAACTTGGTCATCTCCTCCTTAACAGTTTCAATCATTTCAGATGCAGTATCCATATCAGGTGCAACTAATTTAGATGTTTCGCATGGAGTGAAAGGTATGGCTGATAAAAATTTTGGGTAATATTTCCTATTTGCTCTTTGGAGGGCATAAGACCATTGATGGTCAAATACAAACTCGCCTTGACTGTTGTTTTTAAGATACAGTGGCATAAAGCCATTAAGAGCTTCATTTTTAAATGTGGTCATATGATAGGGTCGCCATCCAGATGAGGGGCTTGCAGAGCCACTTGTTTCAATCGCATCTAAAAATTCATACGACATGAAGGGAGAATTATTTTTTTTTGATATATTTTTAAATTCTATATTCGATAGATCAGAGATTTTTTCTATAAATTTTTTCTTTACTAACATTTAAATAAAGAATATTTCTAAAACAAAACTAATTACTAAAACAATACCAATATTATTATTAAATTTAAAAGCATCTATATATCTGCCTGCTTTAATAAGCTTGTTTTGAAAGTAAAGCAATGCAAGAAGCAAGCTAAAAATTACTATAAAGAAAACCGAAAAAGTGTTCAGGTAAGCAATGAAAGCAATTGCCACATAAAATGATAGTTGTAATATATTTGCAATTGGCACTGTTTTTTTGCCCCATAAAATTGGAGTAGAATTTATTCCAATTTTTGCATCATCCTCAATATCTTCTAATGCATAGATGCTATCAAAGCTAACAATCCATGCAGCAAGTCCAGCGTATAAAATAATTATAGATAAGGAGAAGCTATCTGACTGAAGAGAGTAGGATATTATTGATCCAGACCCAAACGTTATACCTAGGATGACTTGAGGCGCTTTAGTAAAACGCTTGGCTAATGGGTAAAGTAGTATAAGAAGTGAAAAAGATAATGCTAATTTAACAGTAAGAGCGGGAGTCACTAATAGCAGGCTCAATGAAGCAATAGATAGAACAATAAAAAACCCCCATGCCTCCTTAAGACTAATCTCTCCAGATGCAATGGGTCTATTTTTCGTTCTCTCAACCAGTCTATCAAACTT
>ENA-UOYH01000023-UOYH01000023.1-marine-metagenome-genome-assembly--contig:-NODE-23-length-68463-cov-5.050259_pt1 | contig 68463 bp, 60 predicted proteins | sample MGYA00238175_ERZ767261 | MGnify/ENA primary metagenome ERZ767261 (study PRJEB28946, sample SAMN06267185) | marine metagenome | isolation source: Columbia River Estuary | place: USA:Columbia River Estuary...
CAAGGAGCAGGAACAGGCCCTGAAACAAGCACAGACTGGGCTTGAGGTTAGGCTTGATGAAGAAAAGAAATCTGCTGCTGAGAAGCAAGCATTGCTCGAAAAAGCAGAGCTTCGCTTGACGGATACCTTTAAAGCTCTTTCTGCCGAAACACTAAAATCGACGCAGGACCAGTTTCTCTCGATGGCAAAAAACAGCCTCAAGATACAGCAACAAGAGGCGACCAGTGAGTTAGAAAAACGTAAGGTGGCGGTGGAGCAGCTGGTGAAGCCGATTTCCGAGACTTTAGAGAAGGTGCAGACTCAGATTACCGAAAACCAAAAACAGCGAGAAGGTGATAAAGCCGCTTTAAAGCAGCAGATGATTCATATCACGGAGTCGAATCAGGGACTCGAAAATGCCACCAAAAACCTCGTCAAAGCACTGCGCCAGCCGACAGGGCGTGGTCAGTGGGGTGAGATGCAGCTGCGTCGGGTAGTTGAGATGGCAGGTATGCAAGAGCACTGTGATTTTGAAACGCAGACGACGACTACCACGGACGAAGGTAAGCGTTTAAGACCGGATCTTATTGTGAAATTACCCGCTGGCCAGCAAGTGGTAGTTGATGCCAAGACTCCGATGGATGCTTATCTGGATGCTATCGAAACAGATGACGAAACCGTGCGTGCAGCAGCGATGGCGCGGCATGCCAATCAAGTTCGCACTCACATCCAGCAGCTAGGCAGCAAGAAATACCAAGGTCAGTTCGAAATCACTCCAGAGTTTGTTGTGTTGTTTTTACCAAGTGAGGCTTTCTTCTCTGCAGCGCTGGCGCAGGATTCCAGTTTAATTGAAAAAGGGGTAGACCAAAATGTCATCCTGGCCACGCCGACCACCCTGATTGCTCTGTTGCGCGCTGTTGCCTTTGGTTGGCGGCAGGAGGCACTCGCTCAAAATGCCCGTGAGATTTCAGCAGTTGGCAAGACGCTATATGAGCGTCTAGGTGTGTTTGCTGGTCATCTGGGCAAGGTGGGCAAAAATCTTGAGACGACGGTTAAAAATTACAACAGTGCGGTCGGCTCGTTTGAGCGCTCTGTCCTTCCCGGAGCGAGGAAGTTTCCCGAGTTAGGTGCAGCATCAGAAGACCCCCGCCTCGGTGAGGTTAACGCAGCAGAGGTGGTGCCGCGGCAGCTAAGCACTGACTCTATACCTGATATAGATCAAGAAGTGGCCTCGAGTGACGAGCTTGCTGTGCCTGACCAGCCAGACATAGGCTCAGCCGCTGATGATTTTCGCTCGGCTCTTGATTAAATTCGTGAAGCCAATTCAGCTTGTCCATGCATTAGGCTGAAGTTGATAGTCTGGTAGGCATTTGCGATCTTTCCAGCCGTGGTGGAAGACTTCCGTTGCAGATCCCGACATGGGGGGGACAAGCCAGCTCCAGTTGCCAGATACGAGACGCTTCTCTGCTTGTTCTTTCGCTACAAAGCGCATGAATTCGGAGGAAGCTCGGTGATGGTCGACAATGCGAACACCATCTTCTAAGTAGGAGTGTAATACAGCTTCGTTTAACTCTACAAGGGCACGATCTTTCCACAGGGTTTCTGATTTGTTACCCATTAGTCCCATTTTATCAGCGATGATGGGTAGTTGATTGTAACGTGCTACGTCGCCAAGATCACGTGAGCCAATCTCTGTTCCCATATACCATCCATTGAAGGGCGCTGCGCGAAAATTGAGCCCGCCGAGGCGGAGGTTCATATCAGAGAGTACAGGCACAGCATACCATTCAAGGCCAAGATCCGCAAACCACTCTAAGCTGGGGTGCCGCAATGTTACTTTGAGGCAATCATTTTCCGGTGGGTCGAAAAGCTGTGCGGGTTCACCGCGTTTTTGAATGATCCATGGCAACAAATCAAAATCTGTACCTTTACCCTGCCAGCCCATTTTTTGGGCGATTGTGGTAAATGCTTCGTTCTTAGGATCACCTAGATAATGACCGTTGGCTTGCTTGCCATAGCCGGCATATCCCAAAAGTTGATGATTCCATATTCGCAGGGGAGGGCCATCGCGGTCTTCAGGCGCGTAGATGCTCACTAAGGGTTTGATTTTACCGCCGTTGGTCGCCCGGCGGAGGTGTTCGATCAAATCCTTAGCCATAGCTTCAGGCTCAACAATGTAACGTTTGTCGCGCACCTCTAACGAGGACCAGAAGAGCCTGCCAATACAGCGCGCGTTGTTGCGCCAGGCAACGCGTGCACCGTGCTCTAGCTCCTCAAAGCTTGGCTGCCATGCTTGGTCATTCTGAAAGGCATCGCGAGCGGCGGCTTGCCTGCTGGTCAGCTTTGCCTGGTCCCAACTCAGTTCTTCATGACAAAGGGAGAGGAAATCCAGGGCCTCTTGTTGCGGTGAGCTTGCTTGGGTTGATGACATGGTAGCTTGTGACTATAGATCTAAAATAGTGCAGGTTGATGTTTAGCCAGTTGATTGTGACTAATCTGTATTTATTGTGATTGAGGAATGTCTTCCTCGTGCCACGGCCAAGAGCCAGCCATCCATTCTGGAGCCTTACCTTGGATGCGCTGCCACAGATAATCAAGAGTTTCGCCCGCTTTAGATTTCTCTCTAAAAGAGACCTGGTTAAAATCGACTTGATCGTCTTGCTGGGTGAGCTTCCAAGTGAAGATGGGGCTTTTTCTCTCGGGCGTCACCATTTCTGTGAAGCGCATATCCACAAGCAGCATAGAGTTTTTTTCCTGAGGGTCTGCAATGACTTTGTGCCAGCTTTTCGTAAACCAGATGAGTTGAGCTGCTTCGGGCTTTTGTTTGATAGGCTCTAACGATTGATGCCCTTTTGGTGTGCTGTCGATCCGGCAAGTTCGTTGAGGTGCGTCCAATACGGACCAGTAAGCAATATGGTAATGATCCCCTGATTCGGCGAGCATACGCCAGAGCAAAATATTGGAGAGAGTGGGTGCGGTCATCATCCGTGTTGGCGTGATGCCCTGAGCTTTGAGTTGTTTTTCAAAGTAGGCATCTGCTTGATATTTCAAACCAAAGCTGGCTGTGGTGTAGAGGCATAGCCAAACTGCTGTTACACGCCCAATGATGGTGCGTGTGGAGGATGACTTCCCAAAAAATAAAACGAGGATTAAGCCTGCCAGCATGGGCAGGGTGAAGGAGATGTCGATGATCGACATGTTGTTCAAGGCAAAGCGGTGGTTATGAAACGGCTCAAAGATCTGGGTGCCGTAGGAGGTGAAGCAGTCGATGGCGACGTGGGTGACCCAGGTGATAAAGACAAACCAGGTCGCCTGCCGTTGGGTCACGCCTTTTTTCCGGTGAATTTTTGCCAGCAGCCAGCCAAGGACAAGGGCGGCCACAAAACACATCAGAATGGAGTGAGAGATGCCTCGATGCCATGAGAGTTTTTGGATTTTATCAAGCCATGGGTAGATGATGATGTCGAGATCAGGAAGGGTTCCAATAAGTAAACCCCATGCCAAGCCCTTCCCGCCTAGCTGTTTACGCAAGGTCATTTCGCCGCACAGTCCGCCGAGTGCTGCTTGGGTGATGGAATCCATGCGCGCAGGTTAGCCCGAGTTGGTTATGCCTGCAAGTGGATGTGCATCTGCAATTGTCATGCTTCCGCTGAGAGGGGGTTTGTGTCATGCTTTACGATGTGTTAAGAGATCGCACATGGAATTTGCAGAACGTCGTCGGCTTGTTTTTTATGTGATCTTATTATTTCTAGTGAGCGGCGGGATGGTTTATTTGAGTAAGGTAAGAGTGGCAGATACCAATGAATCATCGTCCGCAATTACCAGTAATGGGCCCTCAATAATCGTCCAATCTCCAGCTAAGGCCTATGAGCCAACAGCTTATGATTATGAACAAGAGCAGGCAAGTCGTGATGGCACCGGTAAGATGTATTTGGGTCGTGAGATCTCACAGGTGATGGGGCATGCAGCCATTCACTGGCTTGAGCGACCTGAGCGAGAGGCAGAGGAGGCAACAAGCAGGGTGATGAATGGCTTAGCAAAAGAACTAAAGCCTGACGCTGTGATTGTAGATGTTGGCTCAGGTTCTGGCTATTATTCGTTCCAACTCGCAAAGCTTGTGCCTGAGGGCAAGGTGATAGGTGTCGATATTCAGCCTGAAATGGTCGATTATCTGGTTCAAAAGGCAGGGCGACTAGGCGTGACCAATGTGGTTTCTAATCTGGGTAAAGTGGATTCAGTACAATTGCCCGCTGAGAGTATTGATGCCGCGATCATGGTTGACGCGTATCATGAGTTTTCGCACCCGAATGAGATGATGCAGTCTATTGTGTATGCCCTCAAGCCCGCTGGTCGTGTCTATTTACTCGAATATCGTGCCGAGGATGATGCGGTGCCGATCAAGCCATTACACAAAATGACAGAGGCACAATCTATCAAGGAGATGGAGGCCGTGGGATTAAAGCATCTCAAGACGGAAGGATATCTGCCATGGCAGCATTTTATGGTGTTCGAGAAGTGATTTAACAAAAATCTAGGATGCTTTGTTGAGGTACTCGCGGTCTTCAATGATCATAACTCCCCGCCAATCTCGCCGGAGATGGATTCTTTCCCGGGTCCTTTTTTTGGCTTTTAAATCGCCGTATTCAATCGTCAGTTTAGCGCTCAAACGGTGAATTTCGATATCGTTAAACTTCAGCACAGGGACACGTTTTTCTCTGAGCATGGTGTGGATCGGAGTTTCTAGATGATCTGCATTCCATAGATAGTTTGCGGGAGGAAAGTCATCAAGATGACTGAGGCTCATAAATACTTCACGTAACTCAGTCTCGCTATGTTTTTTGGTAAGTCTGCGCGCAGCATTGCGGCAGCGAAGACGCTCCATCAGCGCGCCTTCTGGATTCTTGCCATCTTCAGCAATTTCAGTCAGGGCTTGGAGTAATTGAAGCCGCATGCCTGCCAGCCACTGTTTGCGGGTGATGGACCCTGATTGATACCATGTAAGTAGCTTATTAGGTGATATTAATGGTGGAGGTGGCATGGCTTTCTAACATGGGTCGGGGCAAGTCTTGAGCTGATTAAAGTACGCAATATTCAGGAAACAAGTTTGCGATTAGTGGGTCCGGCTTTGAGTTAATAGCAAGTTGTTTGCCGCTTACGGGGTGGTCGAATGTCAACGATTTAGACTGGAGCAGCATGCGCGTTCCGGTGTCTAGAAGTTGTCCAAGGTGGTGTGAGGTATCAATTCCAGCGTAGCGGAAGTCGCCGATGATTGGCTTGTTTATATGAAGTAAATGCCGGCGAATTTGGTGATAGCGGCCAGTGTGAGGTCTGGCTTCAACCAGTGAGATGCAGCTTGGTTTCTCATCTGCTAGGCCACGTGGTTGAGCTAATGCTAAACGCTGAAAGCTAGTGTGGGCATCTCGTATTGGCTGGTTATCCTCTTTTTGAATACCTTGATGGCATTCCCATGGCTGATGACCGACATCCCCATGACAAACGGCCCAATAGGTCTTGGCCACTTCATGGCGTTCTAGGGCACGGTGTAGAACTTTAGCTGCATCGCGACAGATGCCAAAGAGAAGAATCCCGGTCGTCGGGCGATCAATACGGTGAATATTGTATACGCGGTGATCAATCTGATCCCGCAGAATTTTCATGGTGACTAGGTCATCTTCTTTTGGGTGGTCAGCTGGGTGAACGAGATGTCCTGCGGGTTTGTGTACAGCAACAAGCCACTCGTCCCTGTATAGGATGGTGAGTGGCTTGTTGGGTGAATTCATGGTTGGTGATGTCGCCAACCTTGGAGTGAACATTTAAAGTTCACTGTAGGCATCTTCACCGTGTTCGGTGAGATCCATTCCTCGGTTTTCCTCTTCTTCCGTTACACGGATACCGATGGTGGCTTTGGTTACAAGCATGATAATGACTGTTGCTACGGCTGACCAGACAATCGTGACGCCAAGGCCAGTAAGCTGAATTCCTAGCTGCTCGCCCATGGGCTTTAAATTGCCGAGACCGCCGAATGTAGTTTGTCCGAAGACTGCCAGTAGGATGGTGCCTAGGATTCCGCCGACACCGTGAACGGCAAAGACGTCGAGAGAGTCATCGATTTTGAATTTGTTACGGATCAAGTTCACTGCGTAGTAGCAGAACACCGCCGCGATAGCACCGATGGCAATGGCACCCATAGGGCCGACATTACCTGAGGCAGGAGTAATGGTGGCAAGTCCAGCAATTAAGCCTGTGACCATGCCAACGAGACTCGCCTTACCATTGAGCGTGCGCTCCATGAGGCCCCATACACCGGCTGCCGTGGCAGCGGAAAGGTGAGTGACAAGCATGGACATGCCAGCACCTTGTCCAGCACTGACCTGACTGCCTGCATTGAAGCCAAACCAACCAACCCACAGCATTGAAGCACCAATGTAGACCATGCCAGGGTTGTGTGGTGGATGTGGATGCTCTGGAAAACCTTTGCGGCGCCCGAGCATGATCGCCATCACTAGCGCTGAAACACCAGCAGTTGCGTGGACGACGATGCCTCCCGCAAGATCTTGAATGCCCATTTCGTAGAGCCAGCCACCGCCCCATACCCAGTGGCATACGGGGGCGTAGACAAGCACGAGCCAGAGTGCAGAAAAGACCACAATGGAGCTCATCTTCATGCGCTCAACAACGGCGCCAACGTAGAGGGCCGGAGTAATAATGGCGAAGGTCATCTGGAACATGATAAAGAGCGTCTCTGGTAAAGTTCCTGCGGTGGTTTCAGTGGTGACACCTTTAAGGAAAGCGGCATCAAGGTTGCCGATCCAGCCACCATTGCCGCCCTTGAAGCAGAGGCTGTAGAGGCAGACGACCCATAATACGGAGGCCATGAAGGCGATGCCAGAGCACTGCGCCATAACGGATAATACGTTTTTGGAACGCACTAGACCGCCGTAGAAGAGCGCAAGCCCGGGCATGGTCATGAACAGCACAAGGGCGGTTGCGGTAAGGATCCACGATGTGTCGCCAGAATCGGTGGCTGCTGCGACGGCTTCTGCTTCCTCTGCGTAGATAGCCATGGTTGAGGCAAAGAGTAAGCAAGCGGAAGTGATTATTTTTCGGGTATAATGAGTTGGATTCATTGTTTGGTGTTTGTCTGGATAGTTGGAGTTGCCCCAGTCGCAAACAGTTTTTCATTTCATAACTATCTCATTAAGAGGCGATAAAACCATATTTATGAGCACAAGAAATGACCGCTTGCAACTAAGACAAAAATAATAGAGCAAGAAGTGTACCGAAAAACAAAAAATCTAAAATTAGTTCAGCAGGTGGTATGCCAATTCGATGCTTACCTGAGCTTTACTCTATTTTCAGGTTTTTCTGTTTATCCTTATTTGCTCAGGTTACAAGCTCACCTGTGAGACCACAATTTGAAGAGCTGGACTATCAGCAAACTCCACTCGGTGAGGTTATCCTGCGCCGTCGAACGATGCAGACCCTAGACGATCTGGAGATATACGAGATTATGCTGGGCTCAGACTTTTTGATGTCGAGTTTGTTTACCGTGGTGGAGGAGGCCTTGTCTGATCTGGGACTTGCAGCTGCGATCGAGAATTTCCCCGAGCAGAAATTAAATGTTGTGGTGGGTGGTTTAGGCTTGGGCTACACAGCGAAAACAGCGCTGGATCACGCGGAGTTGAAAAAACTCATTGTAGTAGATTATTTGAAGCCCGTGATTGATTGGCACCAGCAGGGTCTTGTGCCATTGGGTCATGGCCTTGTTGCGGATGAGAGATGCAGCTTTGAGCATGGTGATTTTTTTCAAAGGGCGGTAAAGGCTGAGGGGATAGGTTTTGACTCAGCCAAGCCTGAGGCAAAGTATCATGCTATTTTACTCGATATCGATCATTCGCCAGCTCACCTGCTAAATGATCAGCATGCGGATTTTTACCGTATCGATGAGCTTAAAAAAATGACCGAACAACTTCACCCCGGTGGTGTTTTTGCTCTGTGGTCAGACGATCCCCCTGAGGCGTCTTTCATGAAAACCCTAACAGATGTTTTCGTGAGTTGCGATACGCATGTGGTTCCCTTCGAAAATCCGATTCTTGGCCGAAGCTCTGAGAGTACTGTTTATGTGGCTAGAATCTGAGTGCTGAGCCTTTCTTCTGAACAATGAAGATATCGTCTCGAATGTTGCCGTTTGCGGTGTTGGCATGCGCTCTCTTATGGGGGAGTGCATTTCCAGCTATCAAGGGGATCTACGCCGAGTGGCAAAGCCTAGCGATTGAGCCTACCATGCCAAATAGGATGTTGCTTGCTGGGGTAAGGTTCATGATCGGGGGGGCTGCTCTACTGATCCTTGCTAAGAGGCCCTTGCAGGAGCTCAGAAACACGTCGCTACCTCGGTTGCTGGCATTTGCATGTGCTCAAACATATGTGCAATACGCCCTGTTCTACACGGCGCTTGTTATTTCAAGCGCTGTATTGGGTGGCTTGCTAGTGGGTTCTGGCAGTATTTGGTGGTTGCTGTTAGCGCCTGTTCTCTTGAAATCACCTTGGCCAAGTCGCCAGCAGTGGGGGTTTATATTGTTAGGGGTCGCGGGGGTTGTGTTTGCCGTTTATCGCCCAGGCGCTGGTAGTGGTCAGGCTGTCCTTGGCGGTATTCTCTTTTGTCTGTGCACGCTCAGTGGTGCACTTGCTTTGATTATCCTTCAAAAAATATTGAAGACAATGGGGCCAAAATCAGCAACAGGCTACGGCCTCTTTTTTGGCGGTATTCTTTTTATGCTCAGTGGTATGTCAGCATGGCCGGAGTTACCGGCTTTGTTCTCTCCTAAGGTAATACTTTTGACCCTATATCTTGCCTTTGTGTCCGCCTTCTCATTCGGGCTATGGAATTACCTGACGAGTCTATTCCCAGTCAATCTATTGGCGGGTTATCGATTCCTCGTACCAGTCTGTGCGATCATTGAGTCCTCCCTGCTGGTCTCGGGTGAGGCTCCAGGTTACGGTATATGGGTTGGAGGGGCCTTGGTGGTCGCCTCTCTGATTGGCCTGCATCGCCATGGTCGGAACAGACTGAGAGATGAATCTACTTGATCGATCTGATACCGTCTTTCGCAATCGTGATTTTGCGTTTTTTGAAGAGTGCACCCGTTGCTTTTTTAAACGCTTTTTTACTGACCCCTAAGGCTTGATAAATATCGTCAGGGGGACTGGTATCACATAATGACCAATAGCCATCACGAGCTGCGAGTTCAACTTCGATTTTGGTCTCAAGATCTTCTATCTTTTCTTGCACCGATTGTTCGGGTGGTTGAAGGCTGAGATCTATTTTCCCATCGTCACGCAGCTTGGCAATGTAACCGGTTAGAATTTCTCCTGGTGCAGGTTTTCGAAAGACTTCGTTGGCAAAAAGAACGCCGCTGTGTTGGCCGTTGATGATGGCTTTGTAGCCCAGGTCGGTTTTGGCATATACCATGAGTTCGACTTGCTGATTGAGGGTATATTCTGGCTCTTGTTTACTCAGATAACGGTTGATGCGACGGCTAGCAACAATGCGATCACTTTCAGGATCTACGTAAACGTAGACTACATAGGATTTGCCAACGTCGAGGCGGCTGTTTTGCTCTCGAAAGGGAATGAACAGATCTTTGGCTAGCCCCCAATCCAGAAAAGAGCCAATGCCAGTAACCGATATGCATTCCAGGCAGGCAAAGGTTCCTGGCATCGCCTTGGGGTGCTTCATGGTAGCGATCGGGCGATCCTCAGAATCACAATAGATGAAGACATCGACGGTCTCGCCTACTTCGCAAGGTCCGTGGATTTCGTTGCGCGGTAGCAGAATGTTGCCGAGCTCACTGCGTGAATCGAGAAAGAAGCCTGGGGCGCTTTTTTTAAGTACGTTCAGCTGTGCGCGTTCGCCTATTTGTGCGGGGGTATCAGACATGTTGGGGGAGGGCTAGGGGTGACTTTTGCTCAGCAAGCGCAAGGCAACGGGAAATGTTGGCGAGTGGTGCTGCTCTTAGAAAGAGGGGAAGTCTTTTTGGATGGGGAGGTGGCTGTTTGCCACACCCGTATATGAATCAGACGCTAGTGGTGTTGGTAGGAATGGCGTCTGTGGGAGGAGCGAAGACATTATGACGGGTAAGAAATTCATCAGCGGCGTTGCCATAGGCGATACTTGCGTTGCCTGAGGGGTCGTGCTCAAAGATGGTTTTGCCATGGCTGGGGGCTTCTCCGATACGAATCGATCTTGGGATGACTGTCTTGTATAGTTGGGCTGGAAAGTAGTTGGAAACTTCTTCCACTACTTGTCGCGACAGATTAGTGCGGCCATCGTACATGGTCATGAGAATGCCTTCGAGGATGATTTGAGGGTTCGCGCCAGACTCTCTAATCTGTTCGATGACTTGCACGATCTTGGCAAGCCCTTCTAAGCCGAACCACTCGCACTGAAGTGGGATTAGGATTTCGTCTGCAGCAGCCAAGGCTGAGGTCATCAGGACGCCGAGTGAGGGCGGGGTGTCAAGAATGCAGAAGTCGAATTGGTTTTGTTGTTTGTAGCTGGTTAATAGCTTACGTAACCGCACGAGGTGGTCATCCATGCGTGCGAGTTCAATTTCAACGCCTGCAAGATCCATGCCCGATGGGATGATGGATAAATTCTCGATACGGGAGGGGACGATTTTCTCTTCTAATCCGCATTCTCCAAGCAATGGATGGTAGATAGTGTAGTCATCATCACCATCGGTCTCATGTCCAATGCCGCTGCTTGCATTGGCCTGGGGGTCAAGATCGATTAGCAATACGCGCTGTTGGCGTTGAGCTAGCCCGGCTGCTAGGTTGATAGCCGTGGTTGTTTTACCGACACCTCCTTTTTGGTTCGCGATGGCAATTATTTTCATTCTGTTTTCTACGATGATTGGGTCTTTGCTTCGGAGGTGGTCGCGTTTGACCATGCACTATTCATGCGGTTGACCAAAGATAAAAAATGCATGATCTGTAAACGTGTCATTGCACTGGGGCTACATTTCGTCAGTCTGCTCTCAGCAAGTGATGTTTATAACCGAGCCATGGGTAGGTCAAGCAGCCGGAGGTCGAATCTTCAAGGATGCGCGTGCCTTGCTGAGGCTGGGAAAGGTGGCTGGGCTGATTTATAAAAATACCGATCAAGGCCATGTCTTTCAGGCTCAGGTGGGTTCTGGCAAGCGACCAATGCGTGTAGTCGTCAAGGTAATGAGTCCCACTAGGGTCAAAAACCTATGTAGCTGTGCGATGGCTCGATCTACGGGAGCGATGTGTGAGCATGCGGCGGCAGTATTGTTAGCTGGTATCGAACAGCACGATAAGGGGCTAGAGCAGGAGAAGGCGCCCGAGCGAGTCAAGAAGTCCGGCGTTGCTTGTCAAGCTGAGGTAGTGCCCCTGCAGGTGAGATTTTCGCCCCATTTTCCGCAAGAAGGTCTGAAAGCAATTCATTTGAGACCTTGTCAAAAAGCGACTGCGGATGCTGCTGATGAGCAACTTGCTATATGGCTTATTGAAAATGTTGGGTCTGCTGGTGCTGCTATGATCTCAATTCCGGATGAGAAACTTGCGGCGTTTTATCGGGTAATCAATGGTCATCCGCGTATTTTCTGTGGGGATACCCTCATGAGAGTTCGTGTAGGATCTCTGCGCCCAGCTCTAGAATTAGAGCTGGAAGATGAGATGATGTGGCTCAAGCTGAGGCATTCGGAAAGTGATGAGCTAAAGCTAATAATGTTGGGTGACAGCCTAGCTGAGTGGCAGCCGACTGAGTATCAGCTGACGGTGGCGAATCCCTCAGATATCAACCATTCATCAGGGCCTTCGTTGGTCGAGGTTATTGACCCTCAGGACTTGCTGGCCGGCGATTGGCTGCAAATTGAGGTAAAAGATTTTGTTAAAGTATTGGACGTTCTTGCTGAAGGGTATCAATTGCCGAGTGATCTGGGAGGACTCCAGATTGAAGAGGCAACGCCAGTGCTTGAGATGAATTTAGCAGGTTCAACACGTGCTTTACAAACTCGTCTGACTGCCATTTACGGGCATGGGGAGCGAGTGGTCTTGGCTTCGACCAGACAATCAGAGGTTTCATTTCCAATACAATCTGAGGAATCAAGTAAGTGGTTGGTTCGTAATCCTGAGGTTGAGCAACAGGCTATTGCTAAAATCATGGCGAGTGGTTTTGATGTGATTGATGCCACAGGATCATTACTTCTGCGAGGTGAGGATGAGGTGATTGATTTTTTGACTACTGTATTACCTGATTTACGGCAGAAGTGGAAGGTGCTGACAGAAGATAAGCTCCAGCAGGTGGAGCGGCGTGTTGATCGTATCATCCCGTCTATCCAACCGCAGGGTGGAGGCGAAGACTGGTTGGCTTGTGAGCTTTCGTGGCAGGTTGGTGGTCATGCATTAAACGAAGCAGCTGTTCGTAAATTACTTCAGTCAGGAAGTCGAACCATGTCGATGCCAGGAGGCGGTAAAGCAGTTATCTCTCAATTTGATGCCGAGGTGATGGAAGGTTTTCTGCTTGATACAGATCCACGACAAGAAGACGGCCGTTATTACTTTTCAGCACAGCAAGGCGCTTATCTTGACTGCCTCCGTGCTCATTACGGCAACGAGAATAAAAGTGATGTCACTGCTGTGCCTAAATTGCCACCAGCATTGGCCGACATATTACGTGAATATCAGAAGGAGGGTGTTGAATGGTTGTATCGTATCGCATCCAGTAATGGATCGGCATTGTTAGCTGATGATATGGGCCTTGGTAAAACACTGCAGACATTGGCGTTTCTTAAGCTGTGGAAGACCAATAATGCATCAATGAGGAAGCTTCCCGTGTTGATCGTATGTCCAGCTACGCTTCTGGGCACATGGCGTGATGAAGCTTTGAAGTTTGTGCCTGATTTTAATGTGCTCATCATGCATGGAGCTCGACGTCGCTCCTATTATGACGTGATGTCATCTGCTGACTTGATCATTACAAGCTATGCTTTGCTTGATCGAGATGTAGATTATTACAAAGACTTGCCCATAGCAGCCATGGTTTTGGACGAAGCAAGTGCGATACGCAATCCAGATACCTTAGCGGCAAAAGCGGCTCGACAAGTGAGGTGCGCAGCTCCTGATGCCGCTTGTATTGCGATTACCGGCACACCTGTGGAAAACAGTGTTCGAGACTTATGGTCGATTTTTCAATTCTTGATGCCAGGTTATTTAGGCAACAGAGAAGATTTTAGAAACAGATACGAGCTTCCATGCGCTGCAGAGCTTCCTGATCGTGCTGCATTGCAACGTTTACGTTGGCGAACAGAGCCGTTTATGTTGCGCCGGGTGAAGACTCAGGTTGCTAAAGATCTTCCGCCTAAAATTGAGAGTGTGATCTGGTGCGACCCCTCAGCGCTTCAGCGTGATCATTATCAATCAATTATGCGCCACGGTGCTGAGAAGGTTAATCAGGCTCGTGAAAGTGTGGGTAAAGACGGGGCCAGAATGCAGATGCTTACAGTATTACTTCGGCTACGTCAGAGCTGTTGTGATTTACGTTTGATTGATGATAAATTGAGCAGCGAGAAAATTGCGGATGTTTCTGTAAAACTTGCTCGCTTGCTTGAGTTGCTGGGAGAGGCTCAGCGTGGAGGTCATCGTGTTTTGGTATTTAGCCAGTTTACTTCAATGCTGTCCTTAATACGCAAGGAGTTGGATGAAGAGGATATTGATTATTGTTATCTTGATGGAGCTACTGCCGATCGTACTGGCGTCGTTGAACGGTTTCAGAAGCCGGATGGCCCACCTGTTTTCCTTATCAGTCTCAAAGCTGGAGGGTATGGTCTGACATTGACTGCCGCGGATACGGTTGTGCTGTTTGACCCCTGGTGGAACCCAGCAGTGGAGGCGCAGGCGGCAGATCGTATTCACCGTATTGGGCAAACGAAGCCGGCAACGATTTATAAATTTATCGCACGTGGCACGGTTGAGGAGAAAATCTTACGCTTGCAAGATAAGAAGCGAGAGGTGATGACAGCTGCGATGGGCGAAATGAGTGATGAATTGCGCCCTATGATGACTGGGCTCAGTGATGAGGAAATGCTCGATCTTTTGACTTAACGAGATGTCATTTAATAAGGGCATTAATGGATTAACGCCCAATAGGTGAACTTATATGATTTGATCAAATCGGCGGATGAAGGTGGAGGTCCTCTCGCAGGAATGAACTAATCGCTGATGGCGGTGAATCTAGGTTTCACGGCAAAAAAAAGCCGACGCATGCGCCGGCTTTGCTGGTCCTTTAATGCAAAAAAGGAGTATATTAAGCTCCGATATCAGTGCGGCCAGAAAGCACAGCGCCTTCTTCCATGCTGAGCATTTTTGTTTTGATGTCACCGTCTAGCCTAGACTTAGTCTTTAGTTCGCAGCGATCTGATGTGATGGTGCCTTTGACCTTGCCGAAGAGTTTTACCTCACCAGCTTTCACGTCACCCTTGACGTAGGCATTTTCACCAATAGTGACTTTACCTTTTTCTGATGTGATTTCACCGTCTACTTTGCCATCAATGACCATATCATTGCTGAACTTGATGGAACCGGTGATTTCGATGCCGTTTGCGAGTACGTTGGTTGCGTTAGCCATAACGGAAATAACCATGAACCACAGTATCGGTATAGCAACTAAACAATGAGAAAAAAATAGTGAGTATGTCTTAAGTATGCAGCGACGGAAATATATCCAGTCCGGTCACAATTATTCCTCAGGGATACCAGCGTTCTAGTCATTTTCTTCAGCTATATCGTATGGAGCTGATTTTAATTCTGCCGGCATGATGCGCTTTGATAAGCGCTCGATGCCGGCCTGAGCGTGCACACTACTTGGGTAGATCGACTTTGCTTCCATATACCAGCTGAGCGCGGATCCCGTTTGAGGATTGATGTCGTTGCCTTCAAAGTCTCTCGCTTTACTGAGTGCTACAGTGAAATCAGCAACCTTTGATGACAGTTTTTCAAGCCTTTGAAGCAATTCGGGATCTTTTGGGAATTCATTCCTTAATTCATCCAATGCCTCCCAGGCTGCAAAATGATTGCCGTTTTGTGAGAAGACATCTGCGATACTGAGTGTGCCATCGATGCGGGTGATGTTTCTTACGATTTGCTCAATCGCATCTTTACGTGTGATGTCATCTTTAACCACAGGAACAAACTCAAAGCGCCTATTGAATATTTCCCTGAAATTATCCTCGCTGAGTAGGCGGTCGAAATCATCTACGAGAGTTTTTGCAAGATTACTGTTGTCGAGGAGGAGGTCGAGTCGCTCATCGATTTCATCTAGTTTTGGGTTTGTTGGCCATACTTGGGTCGCTTGTTTGAGCTCTTCCTGAAAGCCGGCTTGGTCGCCATTGACCATGGCCATTTGTGCCGCTCTGATATGACCATTTGAGATGCGCATGAACGCAGCAATCGCACCTTCGGCTTTGGTTGAATCAAAATCAGAGGATCTCTTTTTGAGAGATTCGAGTAAGTTTTTGGCCTGCGCATAGTCACGGACATCCATGGCTTTGATTAAGGCATTACCATTGCGGATATATTCCAAAATAATACGACGCTCTGATGTGGAGACGGTTTGCAGTGCAGGGAGGAATTCTCCCACGGCATAGGCTTCTGTGAGCCGCTTCGAAGCACTGTGGAGCTCATTGTATTCTAGGTGGTTTTTGAATCCTTGAACGAGTGACTTCGCCTTGCGCATGGCTTCGTTTGCAGCTGAGTCCAATCCTGTAACTGTAGGTTCTACACCGAGGCCTTCTGTAAAAAACTTAGTAACTTCAGAATTTTTCTTCAGGTTCAATTTAGATCCGCCATCTCTAAAAATAAGATTATAGAAGCGGGTGCCAATGATGACATGCTCAAAACGTCGCTGTATAAAAAGCTGAGCAAGCAGTGCTTGATACTCTATTTTTGCTTGCAACATATTAAGTTCACCTTTGCCCTGGTGAGATTTTTTGAGAGCCTCTATCTCAACGATCCGGCGTTCCATTTCTTTAACTTTGTATGAGCCCTTAACGCTTAGGTTTGAGTTTGGGTCACCGTTTTGTTTTCTTGGTTGTCCGATTCTAACTCTGTTATTGCTCGCCAAAGGACTCACTTTTCCTAAGCCGGCACGCCTCATCCAATCTACCTTGGCGACGATACGTTTTTTTTCTATCTCGAGATCTGAGATGTATTGCTTTGAATTTTGAGTAGTTCCTTTAGAGAGCATTGCGGCATAGATGGCATTGGACAGTGAGTCGCAGATACGCCCATCTCCAGGATACGTGGCGGCTCGTGGTAGCAGAGAGAAACCGTTTCGTATTTTTTGGGAATAAGAAATATTTTTGGTGTGGGGAGAGACAGCATTTAGAATTGAGTCGATTGTTGACCTGTATTCCAGAGCTTCTTCTGATGCATTGGGAGAATCTGCTAAGTATGAATCAAACATGCCGCCGAGCCTGTTATCTCCCATGCCGAAGGTGCGGCCCATGATGGTGATTGTCTCTTGGGTCGGATCGATAAAAGGAAGCTCGTTTCCATAAACAGATGAAGTGGTATTTTTGGACTTAATAGTGGTAGTGTTGTCACTATTATTTTGGCTATTTGTATTATCCTGGGACCCGTCGCTTGGGCTGTAAACCTGAGCTGTAGCAGGAAGGGAGAGTAAGATGAGGATTGTAAGAAATCTCATAAGTGTTGAATGATTATATGAAGTATGAGTTTGTGAATGTGGGCAAAGGGGCATGGCATAAACCTTTTTATTATTCTGCTTTGATATCTTTGGCCACGGGAAGACCTTCACGGTTCACTTCGATTTTAAAGCTGTAGTTCTGACCCCGTTCAATATTAATGCGATCTATGCTAGGTGGTATGTGAACGGGTATAATACCAGTTGCCGCATCAGTAGCATCTGATTTGATGCTGACAAGAAGGCCGCGCTCATTCTTCAGGATCGTTCGTTCTTCGATTTTCCCCTTAATTCGGTATTCATTGCCGCTCAGACTAGTGCCATTATCTTTCAGATCTACTAGTGACAAATCGTTCAGATTGGCAAAATGCTGCGCTTGTTTGTTGAGGTATGATTTTCCGGCAACCAAAATGATGACGGTCATTATAAATGCTAGTGCGTAGGTGGTCAGCTGGCTTTTTTTGTTGCTGCTGGATGTTGATCTTCTTGACATGGTTAATTGTGATTTGAATCTGTGTGAGGAATTGTGCTCTCAACATGAGTGTTAGTCCCATTGGTGATGACGTAAGCCTCTGTAGGTGATAATCAGACCCACTAAAATATGTATCATCAATAAGTAGTGACATACGTTTACAGATTCAAATGAGGTTTCTGTGACGGTATCTATGGCATTACGATAGCTAGGGCTCATTGATTCGACGCTGCCTGACCAGGCCCAATAGGCGGAAATAAAAGGACGGGTTATCGACTCAATGCTTTCAGGGAGAGCAAGTATAGCGCCTGAGAGTGGCAATTGGAAACCGACGAGGTAGACGGATAATAGGGAAGATTGTTCAGCCGTTTTCATTGCCGATGAAATGCCCAAGCAGATGGATGTCATGGCAGCATTGATGAGTATGAGAAAAACGGCGTGATCGGCAAACCCGGTGCTGCTACTACCGGGAAATTTCCAGAACTGCTCAACAAAGATCGCCATCCATAACGACTGAATTAAGATGAGGCACCCGAGAAACGCAACTTTGCTGGCTAGATAGGCAGCTGGCCTGATACCTCCGAATTTTTCTTTTTCGTAGATGAGGCGCTCCCCAGCAATTTCTCGCGCAGCGTTGTTTGACCCCATCAATGAGAGGAGAATGACTTGAAACATAACAATGCCAGAGACTGCTGAACCTACACTCAAGTAGCTTTTTTCGACCATGGAGTGTTCTTGAATTTGCTGGATTACGCTCTCGCCACGGTCTGAAAAACGTTTGATATTCTCATTGCCTCGCTCATGAAAGAGGGCAACTAAAATAGGAAAACAAAGCAGAATGGCGAGTTGTAGATAGACCTGTCCTTTGTTGCGGAAAAATATTTTCCATCGTCGCAGTAAAAGGGTTAAAAACTGACTGATGACTCCGGGGGTTTTAGCTAATGGGGTGGGTGTATTTACATCTTCACCGGTTTCGGAGGAGTTTTCATCAAGTAAAATGGTAATGGGCTTATCTGCATCTAAGCTTTTTGTTGCTACCTTTTTATCGTTTGCAGCTTTGTTGGGCTGATCTTTTTGTTTTGTGATTTTTCGATAATAGGCCTCGCGGTGCTTTAGCCAGGATTGTTGCCATTTCTCAGACACTTGCTTGGCAAGTCTTGGGTATACCTCTTCGGTATCATCAACGGAGAAGTAATGTGTCATTTCATCAGGAGGTCCGTGGTATGCGACACGCCCCTCATGAAGGACCAAGACTGAATCGTAGAGATCTAAATGGGCCAGTGAGTGAGTCACTGAGATCACCGTGCGACCATTGCTGTTGGAGAGTTGGTGTAATAGGCGTACGATATCTCGCTCTGAGCGTGGGTCTAAACCAGAAGTGACTTCATCGCATAATAGCAGAGGAGGACTAGTAACTAATTCGATGGCGAGCCCTAGTCGGCGTTTTTGACCACCTGAGAGTACTTTGACGGGGCGATCAGCAAGCTTGGCCAGCCCTGTTTCTCGTAAAATTTTGTCAATACGTCTGTCGAGCTCTTTGAGGTTTTTGGTTTTGACCCTTAGGCGCACGGCCGACTCGATTGATTCGTCAACAGTCAGTTGATCGTATGCGATTGAGAACTGTGGAACATAGCCAATTTCAGCGGGCTCAAAGTCCTGCTCTTTGGCTAGATTTCTGCCATTCCAAAAAAGGTCGCCATCTGACTCTTCATTGAGCCCCGCGATTGTTTTGAGCAGAGTGGTCTTGCCGCAACCTGAAGGCCCAACAATAGCCATAAAGTGACCATCGGGCACCTTCAATGATACCTCGTCGATGATGTTAAAGTCTTCACCATCTTTTTGAACAGTGAAGCAGACTTTTTGGAGTTCTAGCAAGATGCAATAGTTACATTAAAATACAATTGTGATTGTAAGGTTGGCGTTTTCTTCTGGCGAGAAGAAAACTTGTGAATCTGGGAGCTCCAGTTATTTTGCTAAGGTGTCACGTAGATCAAATAGGCGTCGAAGCTCGCATACTCAAAACCCTCGTCAGTTGCAGCCTACAAGTAGACGTGCAACGAAGATTGTAGTGACATTCGGCTTGGGCATCGTTCTGATTTTTTGCTGTGCTTACCTTTATTTACAGTCCTATTTACACGGTGAGAAGTTTAGGGTTCTGATGGGGGCGGTAGTCAGTGATGCTGTGGATGCTGATGTCAAATTTAGCCCTTTAGAATGGCAGCGAACAATAGTGAGCACGGAGGGTTTTAGCGCCGAGGGTTCAAAAAGCATAAGGAGCATACAGGCAGAAGATTTAACGGCCAAGATTCGTTTGTTGCATATGTTTCGGGGGGAATGGTTCATTGATCATTTAGAGCTATCGGACCTGCAAGTTGAGCTGAATATGTGCGGTGAGCAAAGCGCTCCGGAGACAGATTTGGACACAGGGGTGGGGGAAGGTTTGGGCACTGAATCGGTGATTGTGCTAGAGCCTGAAAATAGTCAGAACCAAGGATTCCTGGCTGACATTTTACCGAGCCGCGCAAAATTACAATCACTCGAAGTTGTGAGGCTAGGGCTCCAAGTTCACAGTGAGAATGGTGTCGTGGATCTTGCCGACGGATCACTAAGGGCAACGAGACGAGCGGGACAAAAACACAGCTATGATTTCACCCTCTCGGATGCGCTTATCAAGGCGCCTTGGCTTGATCGACCAGTCAAGCTTGATTCGGCAAAGGGTAAATACGTCGATAAAAACCTTTATCTGCAACAATCATCATCTCGTGTTTTTAGAGATGCTCAGTTATCGCTAGCTGGTGAGCTGGCTAAAGATCGTTACAAATGGTTCGGCACTTTGGAAAATGTCGATGTTGAAGAGCTTGTAGTTGAAGATTGGCAGAGGAGGTTGTCGGGTGTCCTGCGCACCGAATTCAAGGTGCACAGCACTCAAGATGGTTTTAGTACGCGAGGTGTAGTGTCATTAGATAAGGGGGTTTTGACGGCGCTTCCTATCCTTGATCGTATTGCGGCATACACCAATACTAATCGATTTCGTCGACTTGTGCTAACAGAATGCCGGCTCAATTATACCAGTGAAGATAAGCGTATTGAGCTGAGCGATATCGTAATTGTAAGCGACGGCCTCGTCAGGGTCATAGGGGATTTGGTAATTAATAACGGTAATCTTGATGGGGATTTTCGCGTGGGTATTGTGCCTGGTTTACTCGCACATATTCCAGGAGCTGAGACTAAGGTTTTTCTGCGAGGAGAAAAAGGCCTGCGCTGGGCGCCGCTGCGCATCACGGGTACTATCGACAAGCCCCGAGAAGATTTAAGCGAGCGAATCATAGCTGCAGCTGGGGGACGAATCATCGAGCTGATTCCAGAGACAGGGATAAAAGCGGTGAAGCTCGCTCAGGAGAAGGCAACTGGCCTACCCAAGGCCGCGATTGACTTTAGCAATGATGTCATTGAACAAGGAGACGAGATCCTAGAAGAGGGCGTTGATATTATCCGCGACGGGGTCGGAGGGGCATTGGATTTAATACCAGGGTTTAATTCACCGAAGCGACCTTAAAAGAGAGCGACTAGTTGCCATCGTTGACGGTGAATTTTTTACCCCTACCGTTGATCCATGCAGCGCGCGCGCTATCGAGTAGTGCATTGAGAGTTGCGGCACTCGAGATTTGAAATTCGACGGTCTTAGCATGGGTGGTTGTGGGGTATTGCTTAATGACAGCCGAATCGGTGTTTACACCGCTTCGCTCGCTCACTTTATTGAGTAGATCTTTACCGCGCTTGCTAATCTCAGCCCCTAAATTGGAAACACCTTGGACAACGGGCTGGAGATAATAAAAACGAGCAAGTGAGTTGCCGCTGGTATCGATGACTACTTCTGTAACGCTGATGTTGCCATCAATAACATAACTGTGCTGGCTAATTGCTGTAATGCGATCCAGCGCAACGGTGTAGCTGCCGCCAGGAAGGCTTGCTTGCCAGAACCTCTTTGGGCCAGTTGCCTCAGAAGTGCTGCCTTTTTTGGAGTCGTCATCAGATTGAGCTCGGCTTATTTGAGGAAGGGCCAATAGGCTAAATAGGATGAAAAAAGCGGCGCTGAGCTGGGAAGGGGAAGTTTTCATAATCTCTGATGTGCTGGTAATCACTATTCATTGAAAACAAAGTTTCGTCAAAACCTTGATCAGAGAAAAATAGATGGCTAGTTATTGTTCCGTCATGGCGAGCTACCGACCTAATGTTGCAGTGCTTATGCTAAACCGTAAGGGGAAGCTGTTGGTATGTGAGCGCCGCAATCAAAAAGGAGCATGGCAATTCCCGCAGGGTGGCGTCGATGCTGATGAAAAACTGGTCAAGGCGCTAGCTCGGGAGGTGGAAGAGGAAATAGGGCTGCCTTGGAAGAGTTATAAAGTGTTGGAGAAGCGCGATGGCTATTCCTATTTGTATCCTGACCAGGTTAAGAAAAAGGAAATGTATTTCGACGGGCAGGATCAAACCTACTACTTATGCAAGTTGAAGAAATCAGCTCCCGATATTGATCTTGATGGCCACAAGAAGCCGGAATTCGAACGCTATAAGTGGATTTGGCCTGAAGACTTCAAACTTAAATGGCTGCCAGAATTTAAGCGGCAGGTTTACCGTGCTGTGATGCTGGATTTTTTTGAGGTGAGGCTTTGAGTCAGTACCTCATCGAGCTTGTATCCACCTTGTTTGTTCTCAATGTGGGTTATTCTTCCGAAGGGTTGAATAATAATAAATGCATAATAAGACACAAATCCTGCTTGGCTTAGGCGTTGGGTAGGCGTAAGCACGGGCACGTGCCCACGTAGCACGATTAGCATCAACACCAGTATATTATGAGTTTTCTGCCCGAACCTTTTAAACATCCCTACGACATCAATCCAAATTACCAAAAGAGCGTTGCTTACTTCAGCTCTGAATTTGCTATTGATCAGACCCTGAAAATTTACTCCGGCGGCCTTGGCTTCCTTGCGGGCTCGCACATGCGAAGCGTCTACGACCTGAAGCAGAATGCTATCGGTATCGGTATCCTCTGGACTTATGGATACTACAATCAAACACGTGGTGATCATCGTGAGATGGCGGTTCAACAGAGGAAAAAAATGTATCACTTCCTCGAGGAGACCGATATCAAGTTTACTATCAAGATTCATGATCATGATGTTTGGGTGAAGGCAATGTATCTTCCTGCGGATGTTTTTGGCTCGGCGCCAATGTTTCTGCTTACCACTGACCTTGAGGAGAATGATACGATGTCTCGTACGATCTCGCATCGTCTTTACGACTCAGACTTTTTGACACGTATTGCTCAGTATATCCTATTGGGTATTGGTGGTGCCACCTTACTTGAAAAGCTCGGAGTTGATCCCGACGTGTGGCACATGAATGAAGCTCACGCACTATCGGCTGCTTTCCACCTCTATGGCAAGTATGGCTCGATGGATGAGGTGAAGAAGCGCATGGTATTTACCACTCACACTCCAGTGGAGGCGGGCAATGAAAAGTCAAGTTTTGACCTTCTGCACAAGTTCACTTTCTTCAATGGATTGAGCATGGAAGAAGCTCGTAAAATCTGTGGGGTCGAGGGTGATGAGTTTAACCACACACTTGCTGCATTGCGTATCAGTCGTAAATCAAATGCGGTGTCTAAATTACATGGTGATGTTTCTCGGGAAATGTGGAAAGGGCACGAGGGCATTTGCGAGATTGACCACGTCACGAACGCTCAGAACAAAAAATACTGGGTCGATCCACAACTTGAGTCCGCACGTGTAGCTGCTGATGTTCACGCATTGGCGAAGCGAAAGCGTGAGCTTAAGAAACTATTATTCAAAGAAGTTGCTGACCAAACGGGACGCCTTTTTGATCCAGACTACCTCACGATTGTCTGGGCGCGTCGCTTTGCCGACTACAAGCGTGCTGATCTCGTTGCTCGTGATATCGAGCGTTTTGAGGCAATGCTCAACAATGCAGACCGTCCAGTTCAGATTATTTGGGCCGGTAAGCCATATCCTAAGGACTGGGGTGCGATCGACACGTTCAATCACCTCATTCACCTGACACAGCATTATCCAAATGCGGCAGTGCTTGTTGGTTATGAGTTGTCACTTTCTAAGCTACTCAAAGATGGTTCCGACATCTGGTTGAACAACCCTGTTGTGACTCGTGAAGCATCTGGTACATCAGGAATGAGCGCAGCCATGAACGGCAGTGTAAACTTTTCAACCTATGATGGTTGGGTCTGTGAATTTTCTAAAGATGGTCACAATTCCTTTGTTATCCCAGAGGCTGATCCTGCTCTTTCTGATGAAGCTCGTGACCAGCATGATATGCTTGGGTTCTACCAGCTTCTGGAAACAGAGGTGTTGCCTGCTTACTATGACGAAAAAGGTAGCTGGTGGGATATTGTGCTCAACAGCATGAATGAAGTAGTGCCATTCTTTGATTCAGACCGTATGGCTGACGAGTATTACACCAAGATGTATTCTTAATTCTCTAGCGAGAGAGGTATATCAATAACCGTATTTCCAGCCCTGAGTTTCCGAGAGGAGACTCAGGGTTTTCTTTGGCTTGTGTGCTCCCGAAAGCAAGCGGTTGGTCTGGGTTTGAGATCAGCAAAGCCTGATCATATCACGGATGAACTGACGCCACAGGTAGAACAGGCCCCGTATTGTGTAGCGAAACTGTTTATCGCATACGGGGGTAATGATCCCTTGTGAGAGATTATGATCAATCTGGCATTGTAGTTCATATTCTAAATCTTGTTCAAGTTGATCTGGGTCAGGGATGCTTAAGTCATCGTCTACAAACCCTTGTTTGTGAAGAAAGTTGCCGTGTTGCTGCAGTAACTTAGCAACACACTCGTTAACACAGCTGATTTGATTCCAGTGAACGGAAGGGGAGGGTTTGAGTGTTGGGGAAAACGGGAAATTGGTTGTGCGCCACACGCCGTTAGCAACGTCTTTCGAGGTAATGGTTATGTAAGAAAAGGTGGCACTGGCTTGTTCACAAAGGCAGAGAGATGCTACCGATTTCTCCTCCGCATTCCAGTAGAGTTGATAAAGCTGGTCAACTCCGCCAAGATTCCAGCCGCAATTGCTAATATGTTCAAAACCAGATTTTTCCAATGTGTCTATATATTCATGGGCATTAGGAAAAGCGTGGAGGTTAACCGATGAACGTTGTCTTAGCTTGTTTTTAAGAGGCATTCGCTGATTACGTATGCGAGTGAGTAGCTCGACCCATGGCAGGAAAAACCACGCGGCCATAGCAATAACCCCGGCCGCTACTGATTCAAAAAGATAATAAAAGCATAGGCCCGATGCGAGCAGCATCACTACGGCCCCAAATTTACGCAGTGCGATGGTTTTGCAAGAGCGCAGGGCATAACCAAAGATGATGATGGCTATAACAGTGTAGAGTTCCTTCATGAATAGGGAGACAAGATCAGTAGGGTGGAATGCGACGAGCTAGATCGGGGTGCTTAACTTCTGGCTGAAATTACGATGTGCAAGAAGTATAATATTGGCACTTTTAACTATGGATTGCAACTTGTGAAAAGAGTGATGGAGGATATGTTGAATTTATGGCAATTGAGACCTTTGACGGGATAAGTCCAGACATTGATGACAGCGCCTTTGTGGCAAAGAGTGCTGATGTGATTGGGCGAGTGAGTATTGGGGAGCAGGCAAGTGTATGGTACAATACGACTCTTCGCGGGGATATCCATGAAATCATTGTTGGCCCCAAATCGAATATTCAGGATAATGCGGTTTTGCATTTGGCCGATGATTATGGGGCATACATCGGTGAATTGGTAACGATAGGTCATAGTGCGATTATTCATGCATGCACGGTAAAAGATGAGGTTCTTGTGGGTATGGGGGCGTGTATTTTGGATGGGGCGGTAATTGGTGAACGCTCAATCATAGGGGCTCATGCACTTGTGACTGGGGGAACTGAAATCCCACCAGGATCACTGGTGTTGGGTAGTCCGGCTAAAGTTGTTAAAACACTCGATAAAGACCAGCAGGAGGGTATTAAGTGTTGGGCAGAAAAATATGTAAAAGTTTCACGCCAATACCTGGCTAGAGCTGATAATGGCAAAGTGCAGGATACTGCTGGTTAGGAAAGCCGCCTTGATAAAAACTCATTCTACTAATCGTTATGAAAGATCATGTTAGGGTTGAGCCCGTTGCTTTGATGCCAACTTCAGCAGGATGTGCGGTATTTCTCGGAGATGGCGAAAAGGCTATCGTTTTCTATGTTGAGCCAGCGATAGGAGCCTCCATCAATGCGGTGATGGCTGGGGTAAAACCTCCTCGTCCACTCACGCATGATTTGTTTTCACAAATGTTGGATGCTTTTGGAGCCAAGGTCGACAAAGCGGTGATTGTAAAAGTTGATGGAGAGATTTTTTATGCTCGTCTATTTATTACCGCTGAAAATGAGATTATGGAACGAAAGGTGGTAGAAATTGATGCTCGTCCCAGCGACTGCTTGGCTCTTGCTGTAAGGCAAGGAGCATCCATTTATGTGCGCCAGCATGTTTGGGATGAACTCCGTGACATGTCTGAAGTTCTGACAGAACTTAAGGAGAAGGGCGGCGAAATGACAGGCTACTCTGATGATGATCCCTTTGATTTCGCAGAAGAAGATCAAGATGACGATGATTGATCGTCAAAATGGCGACGTGCATAGTCGAGGGCGGCCTCTTTTGAGCTGATTGCCCCCTCCAGTTGTTCAGTCTGAATGTGGGTGAGTATTTCACTGAACTCTGGACCTGGACTCATGCCCATGGCTATGAGGTCTTTACCATTAATAAGCGGTGGGGGAATTAGCGGCTCCGCAGCAAATTCCTGCTCTTTTGATCTCAGGAAGTCGTAGTTTTCGGTAAATCCATTACTGCTTGCGCAGTCAACACGGTGGAGCTCCATCTCTTGTTCAAAGGTAGGGCGTGCCATAAAGCGCTTAACTTTCGCAGTGCGCATGTTTTGCACATTCATGAAGTTCATGTGGTTAGCCACCATCGCACAAACATCATCGGTAGTTTGGTTGGAGTATTTGAGACGCTGTAATACAACCTCTGCCATTTCAGCTCCGACACGGTCGTGGCCATTGAAGCGAATGCGGTCTTGAGCTTCATCATAGCTGTAGGTTGGAGGTTTGCCTATATCATGAAGTAATACGGCTAATGCTAGCTCCTGCGATGGATTGCCACTGAGCATATCGAGCATGATGCGCGTGTGCGTGAAGACATCACCTTCAGGGTGCCATTGTGGAGGCTGTTCACAACCAATCAGAGCATAGATTTCTGGGATGATATGCCGCATGAGACCACTCTCGGTAAGAAGGTCTAGACCTTGTGCTCGGTTTGCCGAGGTGATGATTAAGTTAAACTCATCACGGATTCGCTCGGCACTGATTTGAGATAAAAGGTCGGCATGTTGGCATATTGCCGTCCAAGTCGCAGGCTCGATCGTGAACTTGAGTGTAGTAGCAAAGCGAATGGCTCGCATCAGGCGCAGCGCATCTTCTTGAAAGCGTTCGCTGGGATTGCCGATCGCACGTAATCGTTTCGCCTCGATATCGCGTATGCCTTCAACGTAATCAATGATCTCGCCGTTGCTTGAATTTTGGAAAAGTCCGTTGATGGTAAAGTCGCGTCTTGTGGCATCATCCTCGGGAGTTGTGAATGTGACCTGTTCAGGGTGTCTTCCATCCAGGTATGAGCCGTCATGCCGGAAAGTCGCAATTTCAAACGGGAAGCCCCCTGTTTGCACTAGGATGACGCCAAAGTGAGCGCCGATGGCATTTGAGTGCGGGAAAATCGCCTGAACTTCAGCGGGAGTGGCAGAAGTAGCGATATCATAGTCTTTGGGCTCAGTGTCGAGGAGGATATCTCGCACACAGCCACCGGCAAAATAGGCGGTGTGACCACCTTCGCATAAGCGGGTGATTGTTGCGTGGGCAGCAGCTTTTAGGTCGGACACATGACTATTTAGGCAGAAGTGCGGTGATTTTGCATTGTAATTATCAAGCTTCTTCAGCAGCCAAATAGGCTTGCAAGCCATAGTAGCGCAGGGTAAACGGCTCTCTCCGCCAGCCTCATCGGTGAGCGGAATCCTGTACGACCGCGTAATGAAACTATCTAGCTTGTTAAGTTGCAAACAAGTCATCCTCGATTTGAAGGGTGAGGTGTGTTCTGACGCGCTCGCTCATATGGTAGATCATCTCATTGCACGTGGTTGCCTGGGCGCTGAGCTTCGTGATGAGATTCTTGAGCTGCTCAAGGCCCGGGAAGGGCAAGTCAGCACGGGTATTGGCTCTGGCGTAGCTATTCCACACGCCTTTTCGGATTCGGTAGATCATGTAGTAGCTGCTTTTGCTCGATCTAGCGAAGGAGTTGATTTTGAGGCGATTGATAATTCTCCAGTGAATCTAGTAATGCTTCTTATTGTCCCAGAAGCGCAGCATAATATGCACCTGCAAACCTTGGCGGCTATTGCCAAAATGTTTCATAATTGTTCAATTCGTCAGCAACTGCATGACGCAGAGACGATAGAGCGCGTGTTGGATATTTTTGATTCTGACTCGTCTAGTGTTCGTGCGGGAGGCGAAAATTAGTCTGCGAGCAAAACATTTTTTTAGACCATGATGATACAAGAATTAGAAGAGGCCATGTCTCGTGCGCTCGCCGTTGCGGGTGTCGATTTGCCGGATGGATTTCAGGTGCAAGTAGCGTCAGCTGCAGATTTGCGATTCGGAGATTATCAGAGTAACGCCGCTATGATTTTAGCAAAGCGCCTGCGCACTAATCCTCGTGAGTTTGCAGCTAAGCTCATTGAGGTGATGGATCTTGGTGATCTTGCTGTGGCCGATATCGCAGGGCCCGGGTTTATTAATTTCAGAATAAGTCACTCCGCTTGGAGCAAAAGGATGTCTTCCTTGCTTGGCGACAATCGCCTTGGAGTGGAATTGGCAAGCCCATCGCAGACGATTGTGGTCGATTTTTCTGCGCCTAATGTCGCAAAGCCGATGCATGTTGGTCATATTAGGTCGACGATTATTGGTGATAGCTTGTCTCGTATTGCACGCTTTCTCGGTCATGAAGTCATTACCGATAACCACATTGGTGATTGGGGGACTCAGTTTGGAATGATTATACATGGTTGGAAAACGATACTTAATGAGGCTGATCTGGAAGCTGATCCAGTTGCTGAGCTGTTGCGTGTCTATCGAACCGTAAATGCGAATTGTGGTGAAGATGATGCCATACGCGAAATTTGTAAGCAGGAGCTCGTCAAATTGCAGGGTGGAGACGAGGAGAACTTGCAGATTTGGGAGAAATGCGTGGATCTCTCTAAGCAAGGTTTGCAGGGGATATACGACCGGCTCGATGTAGGTTTCGATTATTGGTATGGGGAGAGCTTCTACAATGAACGACTGGCTCCACTTGTTAATGAGATGATGGCAAGTGGTGTTGCTCGAGAGAGCGAGGGGGCGATTTGTGTGTTTTTCGACGGTGATGCAAAGCTGGATGAAAAGCCTGCTATTGTGCGTAAAGCTGACGGTGGTTTCTTGTATGCAACCACGGACTTAGCGACCATCGACTTCCGGGTCCAAGAATGGAATGCGGATCAAATATGGTATGTAGTAGGTGCTCCTCAGCAGCTTCACTTCCAGCAAATCTTTGAGGCTACCCGCAAGCGTGGCCAAAACCCGAGTATGCATCACATTGCCTTCGGCTCAATTCTTGGGGAGGATCGTAAACTGATGAAGACGAGAAGTGGTGATAATGTTCAACTCGTCGATGTTCTTGACGAGGCGGTTGAACGTGCCGATCGTGTCATTGGAGAAAAAAATCCTGATATGGACCCGGCTGAGAGGGCCGAGGTTGCCTCGATTGTGGGTATTGGCTCGGTGAAGTTTGCTGAGCTCTCCCAGCACCGCATGACGGACTATGTATTTAGTTGGGATAGGATGCTGGCGCTACAGGGTGATACCGCCCCCTACCTGCAGTATAGCTATGTTAGGGTGCGCTCAATTTTCCGGAAGCTAGACGGCCAGACAAATATCGACCCAAGCGCTCTGGTAATTGATGCGGATGCTGAGGTTCATTTGGCGCGTATGTTAGTGCGCTTTGGCGAGACGGTGCCGATACTCTTGGATGACTTTAGGCCAAACCTATTAGCTAATTATTTGCTTGAGCTGGCGAAGGCCTTCCATTCGTTTTTTGAGGCATGCCCTGTGCTGAAGTCTGAGGGTGAGACACAGAACACACGTCTTGCTTTGTGTGAGCTCACCAGTCGAGTGCTTGAGAAGGGGCTTGGGCTGCTCGGTATCGAGGTGCCTGAGCGCATGTGAGCTTAATCTTTTCTTTTTTTCGACACTTTAGAGCTCTTTTTTTTCGTGCTAAATCCGGAGGCTCTTTTTACGGGGCTTGGCTTCGATGAAACCGGGTGTGCAGTTTGAGATTGAGAGCGTTTTAGTAAATGCATTCGTGCGCCTTTGTGGGAGCTGCTCTCTTTGCTGAATGTTCTTTGTGACAATCGTTTTTGCGATGATTGCATCTGGGATGATTGCTTCTGCGCTGATTTTTTTGAGCCGTCGTCTTTGACGTTAATAGCGGTCTCATTATGTCTGTTAACGAAGCTTTTTTGAGTTTGTTTTTTGGAGTCCTTATGATGACTTTTCTTGTAGTTTGATTTCTTGTAGTGGCTTTTCTTGCTATCTGCTTTTTTGTGATAATCTGTATGCTTACTAGTGCGATCATGACTTTTGTGGCGATCAGATTGAGGGCTGCTTGGTTTTGAACAAGTGACATAACGGCTGCCACTTTTGCGATACCACGTGTTGCGATGGGTGTAATAACGGTGACCGCCTACATAGGTGCTACGGTATCCGTAGGGTAGGCGTGATACGCTTTGGTAGTGATGAGTTCGGCCGATCGTGCCATAGTATCCATAGGGGCGAGCGCATGTGATGTAGTGGCTACCACTACGGCGATACCATCTGCTTCCGCAGTAGTAATAGGGGTTGCCACTAACATAGATCGTGCGATAGCCATGAGGTAGGGTGGTGAATGTAGCACTCGTTGAGTAGCTGGTTCCGCTACTTCCCGTATTGTAGTAATTAGGGTCTACGCATGAACTGAGAAGAAAGATACTCAGGCTAGCCAATGAGATGAGGGGGAATAAATGTTTCATAATGGGATAGGACGCTGTGTATCTGATATTATTCAATTTTTTCTCAGGTAAATCAATGTTGTTTCGATCAAGTGTGATGACCTTATTGAGCTTGCTGTTGTTTTTGCAATGAGATGGAGATGCTGGTGCTTGCAATTCTGCCACAATATGGCGCAATAGCATTCGTGAACACGGAACAATGGATTGCGGCCGATCAGGCGCATTGTTGGCACCCTTTTACTCGTCAAGATGACTGGGTAAAAGGTCTCCCTGCAGACCCATTGGTTCTGGTTGATGGTGAGGGTTCTTGGCTGACTGATTCAGAGGGGCGAAGGTATATTGATGGTAATTCCTCAATTTGGACAAATATACATGGCCACAAGCATCCGGTAATCAATGAGGCGATGATTGATCAGATCAATAAGGTAGCTCATACCAGTTACCTTGGTTTTGCTAATCCGCGGGCCAGTGAGCTGGCCTCTCGCCTATCGGCACTATTTCCTCCGAGGACATTGGAACGTGTCTTTTTTTCAGATGATGGATCTACGGCCGTTGAGTGTGCCCTGAAGATGGAAATTCAATACCGAATCCAAGTTGGCCAAGCTGAGCGGGTTCATTTTCTTGCATTTGATTTGTCCTATCACGGAGACACTTTAGGTGCGGCTTCACTTGGTGGAGTAGGTGAGTTTTTTGAGCCGTTTAGGAAGTTCGGGTTCCCAGTGAAGCATCTTGGAGGGATTGAAGAGCTTGAACAGCTCGATGATGAAACGATCAAAAAAACTGCAGCTGTTATCATTGAGCCTTTAGTGCAAGGAGTGAACCAGATTCGACCGTGGCCAAAGGGTATGCTGGCTAAGCTAAGAATGTGGTGCGACCAGCATGATGTGCACCTCATACTTGATGAGGTGATGACTGGGTTTGGGCGAACGGGAAAGATGTTTGCCTGCCAGCATGAAGATGTCATCCCTGATTATCTATGCCTAGCGAAGGGTCTAAGTGGAGGTTATATGCCATTGGCCGCGACGATGGTAAGAGGTGAAATTTACAATGCCTTTCTAGGCGGTGCAGATAAGGCTTTCTATTACGGTCACAGCTATACAGCGAATCAGCTAGGCTGTGCCGCTGGGCTGGCGAGTTTAGATGTTTTTGAACAGGAACATACGCTGGATTATCTGCCTGAAAAAATTGGATATTTAACGCAGCAGCTTGAGCAGTTAGCTGACGATGAAGCGCTCGTGCATGAGGTGAGGCAGTGCGGGATGATTGCAGGGATTGAGTTGCGTCGCAGCGATGGTCGAGCATTTGATGGAAATTTGAGGGTAGGGGAAATGGTATCGGTGATGGCCCGTGATTATCAGGTTTTAACGAGGCCGATCATGGATACCCTCGTGGTGATGCCGCCGCTCTCAATTTCAATGGATGAAATCAAAACACTGTGTGGTGGGCTTGCATCGGCAATCAGAGATTATAGGGTGACGCATGATGCTTAGCTGGAGCAGAAAAAGATGATGAAGCGAATAGCCATTGTTGGATCTGGTGCGGTAGGTGGGTATTACGGGGCACGCCTAGCCGAAGCAGGTCTAGAGGTGCATTTCTTATTGAGGTCTGATTATGACGAGGTAAGAAGTCATGGTTGGCATGTTAAGAGTGTTCATGGTGATTTTGAGCTGACCTCGGTAATTTGTGCACAAACAAGTGAGGAAATTGGCCCGGTGGATTTGGTGGTCATTGCGTGGAAGACCACCTCCAATCAGCACTATCAAGGTGTCGTTACGCCACTTCTTAGTTCGAAGACACAAATTTTGAGTTTGCAGAATGGACTCGGGAATACTGAGGAATTAGCACGGCTATTTGGGGGCTGGAGAGTGTTTGGGGGGCTATGTTTCGTGTGTATTAATCGAACCTCGGCCGGTCATTTGTGTCACAGCGCAGCAGGAATGATGAAGGTGGGATCTTTTGAGATCATTGATTCTGACGCCTCAAGCCGGCTAGAGAAGATAGTGACGATGTTGTGCGCAGCTAAAATTGATGCTCGAGTCGTGGCTAATCTCGAGTGGGCTCAATGGATGAAGCTGGTGTGGAATATTCCTTTCAATGGCCTGGCAATCGCCGAGGGGGGGCTCAATACAGAAGAGCTATTGGCTCAGCCTGGAATGGAATCCCGTATTCGCAAGATCATGAGCGAAGTGCAGGCAGTTGCAGCGGCTCTTGGTCACGAGATCAGAGATGATTTTCTCGATCAGCAAATAGAGGTGACTAAGCCGATGAGGGCATACCGGCCGTCTAGCATGATTGATTACCTTGAGGGACGTGAGGTCGAGGTGGATGCCATATGGAGAGAGCCATTGCGGAAGGCTCACCAGTTGGGAATAGAAACCCCCGAAATGGAACGCTTACTTACCAATATAGAGCTTCGCATAGAAGAGAGCAAAAATTAATACCATTTTGTACGAGACAATTTCATGAGAGTGTGGTTTTCACTATCCGTGAGGTTGCATGTAGAGCCTCTAACTCATAAATAATCCTTATATATATTACAGATGGAAACGGTAACAAAACGTGATCTCGTCATCAAGTTGAGCAACAAAACAGGAATTGGGCAGGCTGAGGTTCTTCAAGTGCTAGAAACTATGATGGACACTATCACCAGCGAGCTCGCAAGTGGTAATGCCGTGGTAATGAGAAATTTCGGATCTTTTCAAGTACGTGAAATGAAAGGAAAAGTTGGCCGTAATCCTAAAAACCCAGGTCAGGACATGAAGATTCCACCTCGTGCGATCGTTAAGTTCAAGCCTGGCAAAGAAATGAAAGAGAAGGTTGCTCGCATTCTTCCCCTCATTCAGCAAGAGCAGTAACCGCTCACCAAGGCAATGAGTCTAGAGTCCAAAAAAGAAGAGCTGCTCGAAGAGTTGGGCTTCTTTCATGATTGGACTGAGCGTTACGAATACGTGATTGGCTTGGGCAAGAAGCTTAAGCCATTCCCTGTTGAAAAGCAGACTCAGGATCGACTCATTAAGGGATGTCAGTCTCAGGTTTGGTTAGATGCATCTTACGAAGACGGGGTCATGCATTATATTGCTGATTCCGACTCTTTGATCACCAAGGGCATGATTGCCTTGTTTGTTCAGGTTCTGGATGGTGAGACCCCCGGTGATGTTATACAGGCAGATATGGGCTTTGTGGACGAAACTGGGCTCAAGGAGCATCTGGCTCCAACACGTGCGAATGCTCTTAATCTGATGGCGACACAGATGAAGCAGCGGGCGCTTGATTTTGCCAGTCAGTAAGCGTTTAAAGCCGAGAGCTGCATCACTTGCGAGATGCTAACCAAAGGTGGATTTCTTGAGCTGATTTTTTACCGATACCAGGCACTGATTCTAACTCTTTCGCGTCTGCTTTTCTAATACGCTTTACGGAACCAAATCGCCTCAGCAATGCCTCTTTTCGTTTAGGTGACATTGCTGGACAATCGTCGAGAAGGCTTTCACGAACTCGTCTTCGCAGCAAAAGTTCGTTGTAGTTATTGGCAAAGCGGTGAGCTTCATCGCGTATGCGCTGCATGAGTTTGAGCGCTCCAGAATCATGAGAAAGTAATAAGGGGTCACTGATCCCAGGTCTGAAAATTTCTTCTCGTTGTTTGGCCAATCCGACGACGGGGAGATCATGTAGTCCAAGCCGCTGCAACTCTCTGACGGCCATTCCTAGTTGTCCTTTACCTCCATCGACAATAACAAGATCGGGAATAAGTAGTGGGGATTTGCCTTCTCGGGCGAGCCGGCGAAGTGCCTCAAGTGGTTGTTCTTGAGTATCTTCTATATCAGAAACTCTATTCTCCAATAAAATGCGAGAGTAGCGTCTCTTCACAACTTCTGCCATGCTTGCAAAATCATCCTGGCCTTGAACAGTCTTGATTCGGTAGCGGCGGTAGCTCTTATTTTCTGGGCTTCCATTTACAAACCTGACCATCGAAGCGACGATATGATTACTTGATACATTGGAAATATCAAAGCACTCCATGATATGAAGCTTATCAGGTAAGCTGAGTGCCTCCTGAAGTTCAGCCAAGTCTTCACTCGGTTGCACGGTACTGGGGATTGATCCACCACCTCGAGCAAAGCTTCGAGCGGGACTTAGCGTTTTTTCTAGGTTATCGATGATGTCGCGCAGTCTTGCAGCTTTTTCATATTGGAGTTTTTCAGATGCTTGTTGCATCTGTTCACGCAATCCCTCGAGGCGACCTCTTTTCCCTTTTCCTTCAAGTAGAGCCACCACTTCCATGATGCGGGCTCGATATTGATCTTCCGTAGCCTTGCCGACACATGGTGCACAGCATGAGCGGATCACATCAGCATGACAGTGACGATATTCACTTTCGCCAGGGTTTCGTGGTTTGCACGTTCGTAGTCCAAATTCGCGGTTGATCCACTCGAGTGTTGCTCTGATAGCAACGGAGTGAACAAAGGGGCCAAAGTAGCGGGCGCCATCGTCTTTTTTTAACCGAGTCAACATGAAGCGGGGTAGCGGATCCTTGAGTTGGACTTTTACCATGTAGAAGCGCTTATCATCACGAAGGCTTACGTTGTAGCGAGGTCGATATTGCTTAATCAGCTTACTCTCTAGAATGAGTGCTTCTTGCTCGTTGCGCACGATTTGAATATCAAAACTCACTATGCTATCAATCAGGGCTCGAGTCTTGCGGTCGGCACGCATCTTGCGGGAAGGCATGAAATAGCTACTCACGCGCTTTTTAAGATCTCGTGCTTTGCCGACGTAGATAATGCCTCCAAGACGATCCCGCATCAAATACACGCCAGGTTTGTGAGGCGTGTCTCTGAGTTTCTGCTGGATTTCTGATGTGCTCATCAATGGTTGTGTCAAAGATTCGGCTAAATATTCTCGAAATCAAATGCTATGATTGGCCGTATTTACAATCTCTAGAGAAGTTTACGGCTAGTTTGATGACTGACAAGCTTGCTCTTGTTTTATGAATCAAATCATACCCATGACTTGGACTTTCCCGTGCTTGCACACGCAAAAAATCGGACTACACTACGGGTGAAACAATTTCTATGAAATCGAATATTCTCAAACACGGCCTGATGTCAGCCGCGATTCTGGCGTCTTCTCAATCGCTGATGGCAGCTGAGTCTGCCGCAGGTGACCTCACGAGCCAGGTGAAGAGCGAAGACATCATTCAAATACTGCACAAAGGCGGGTTCATGATGTGGCCTCTGGCGGTATTATCAGTTATTTGTGTGGTTTTGATTTTGCTTTATTTTTTCACCATTCGCCGAAATGCCGTAGTGAGCGATAAATTCATGAGTACTGCCGAGGCGCTCATTAGAAAACGTGATTATCTTGGGCTTGTAGCTCAGTGTCATAGGCAAAATCAAAGCGTGGCGCGTATTACTGAGAAGACACTCGATTTCATGACAAAGAATACGGGCACGACATTCAAAGAGGTTCGAGAGGTTGCCCAAGCTGAGGGCTCGCGACAGGCGGGGATTCTTACCCACCGTATCAGTTACCTCAATGATGTTGGTACGATAGCACCCATGGCGGGTTTGCTTGGCACAGTTATCGGAATGATTAGAGCATTTATGGAAATTGCAGATGGCAATCATGAGCCAGGAGCACATGCCATCAAGCTTGCCGAGGGGGTTTATCAAGCACTCGTTACAACTGCCAGTGGCCTAGTTATTGGAATAACAGCGGTTATTTTTTACTCAATTTTTCGCGGCAGAGTTCAGAAGTACATTGCAGAGCTGGAAGCAGCGGCAACGCACTTAATGGCCCTCTTGGCGGCTCAATACAACCGCCGGGGTGGCGTTGCTCCTCAGCCGGTTTATTCCAATGATGCCGGTGATCAAGGTTATGGAGGTGATGTCGGCCACAGCCATGCGGTAATTCGTGATCAGCCAGCTAATCCCTCAGGTAGGCAATCTAATGATAGCCCTGAAATTCATGGGATTTAGATCTAGGGAACCTTTTCTACATCGATGAAATTTCAAACGAGAGAGCCTGAATCTGCCGATTTTCCATTGGCGCCTATGATCGATGTCGTATTTCTGCTGTTAATCTTTTTTATCGCAACCATGCAGTATGCCCAACAAGAGCGAGAGCTCAATGTATCGGTGCCAGTCGCTGAGGAGGGAGCTGATGCCAGACAGACCGTCGGTGAGATTATCGTAAATGTGCGCGACGATGGCAGTGTGGTAGTGGATAGCGCTGACATGACTCAAGACGAACTCTATGAGAAATTATCTCGTATTGCTGCCGTGCATAAAAACCAAGCGATCAGAATTCGAGGTGCTGGTAAGGTAGAATATCAGAAGATTGTTGAGGTCATTGATATTTGCCAGAAAGCGGGCATCCCAAATATCTCATTTGCTACCCGAGTTCAGAAGAAGGGCCAGTAAGTGGTCATTTCTGTTTTAACCTAACCAATCAAAATTCAGATTTATCCGATTTTCCCTATGAAAAGCCACATGCGAATATTTCCTCTAGCGATGTTGGTAACCTTTACCATGGGGCTTAGCCATTTTACGCTCTGTGCACAAAATACTCCACTGGTATCGGATCCTGCTCAGGACCAGTTTGAATTTTGTAAGCAGCTATACCGTGAGGCAAATAATACGCAGGAGCTAGAGCTCAGAGTGGAAGCTTACCAGCGGGTTATCCCACGATTGCTGGCATATCGAGATCGTTATCCTAATCACCCGAATATTCAGGCTGCCAGTTATTATTTAGGCGAATGTTATTACCAGTCAGGTTCAGTTGATGAGGGTAGGAGAATACTTCATGGCGTTATCAATCGTTTTATAGAGGGGCGCTATGTTGCTCTGGCATCCAGTAGATTGGGATACGACGCTGTTAATGAGAAGAAGTATAGTCAAGCTGCGGTTCATTTTGGTCGAGTCGCAACGATGGCAACAACGCCAGATGAGAGATACCGTGGTCGTTACCAGGAGGCATCGTGTTTTCGTTATGCTGGTAATACCGATGATGCGATTCAATCATTTTTGATCGTCGAGTCCTCTGACGAAGCGCCCGCCAATTACCGTGAAAGTGCTCGGCTCAAATTAGCGCATCTTTATTTGGCTAAAAAAGAAAATGGCAAGGCGAGAGAGAAATTTCAGGCTTTGATGCAGCCTGAGGTTGAATCTAAAATTCGTGTCGAGGCGACTCTTAATGTGGGCTTGCTAGCTTTGAAGGAAAAAGAAATCAAAAGTGCCATAGATTGTTTTGAAGGCGTTTTAGCATCCACGGAAGATAAATTTAAAGCAAGTGCCCAGGCTGGGTTAATGAATAGCAAGTACACGGCTGGAGATTACCAGGGCGTGCTCGATGTAATGAAGCGTGGTGATTACCCAGGATCTCCTGCTACCGAAGCGGTTAAATACGCTATCGCCGGCCGAAGTGCCTATCAGTTAAAATTATACAGCGAGGCCATTCGACTTTTCTCGAAAGCTGAGAGTCAGGAGCCGATGTCTGCAGAGGCGTTCGAGGCTAGTTACTTCCGGCTGCTATGCTTTTATAATATAAAAGGGACTAACATTCCTATGCAGGTAGATGCTTTTTTAGAAATCTATCAGGGGCAATATCCCAAGCACGAAAGGATCCATAAGGCTCTTCTGATGAAGGCTGAAACACTGTTCGATGCGGATAAGCATCGTGAAGCGGCATCTGCCTACAATCAGATTGATTCAGAAATTATTGGCAGCTCAAATCAGGCTAATTTGTATTACAAGAGAGGTTGGTGTTTGTCCTTATCCGGCGATCACAATGGGGCGGTGCGTGACTTCACTTCTTTTCTTGCAAGGCATAGTGATGATAAGCGAGCTGCTGATGTTATTGCGATGAGAGGGAAGTCATTTCTTGTGCTTGGCGACCGTATTTCAGCTCTCAAGGATTTCGACTTGTTGATCAAGCGTTATCCTGAGGCCAAGCTGGCAGCTCTGGCATGGCAAAATAGCGCCAAGATTAGAAAAGAGGATAAAGACTACGCGGATATGATTCGCCGTTACGAGGCTCTACTCAAAGGTTTCCCTGATCTAAGTGATGATACATCTGCGAATGCGTATTACTGGATAGGTTGGGGTAACTATCAGATCAAAAAATTCCCTGAAGCGATCACGGCACTAGCAAGTTCTAGCCGCCTAGACGCGGAAAAGTATGGGCTCAACAGTGGTATGTTGATTATCTATAGTGCCTATTCCATGAAGGATAAGGACAGGCTTCAACAGGAGATACAATCTATGACCGAAGCTGGTCACAGCGACAAGGTGCCAACCTCTATTTTTAGATGGCTTGGGGTACAGTGTTTCAATGCTGGTGAAATGGGTTCTGCTCAGAAGTATCTGACCAAAGGTGTGACGCTAGATGACCCTCGTGCAACTCCTCAGGCTTTTTGGAAAATGTTGGGCACGGCCTGTATTTCTGATGGCAAATATGAGGAGGCTATTGTAGCAACAGCTAACTTTCTAGATGTCGTGGAAGAGCCTTTCTGGAAGGCTGAGGCGTTGCTGGATAGAGCGGAGGCATATCTGGGGTTAGAGAATCTCGACGATGCGAAAAAAAGTGCTGAACAAGGGCTTGAGCTCAGGCCTAAGGGGGTGGTGAATGCCGAGCTACGAATGATACTCGGTGATATTGCCTACAACTCTAGTGATTATGCAGGAGCAGCAGCCTACTACGTTGTAGTGGTTCAATTATTCGTCGATGATGTCGACTTAAGATCCGACGCACTCTACAAATCATACGATGCATTAATGCAAAAAGGAGATCAAGACGAGGCTGAACACTACCTTAATACCCTAAAAAAAGAATTTCCTGATTATCTCAATAAAGCTCAGCCAGAAAATGCTGAGGGTTCCTAATTTTAAGCGGTAAATAAGGTTCTCGGGTTCCAGTAGGAAACAGCCGACAGAGCCTGCAATGATGGTATTAGCGCAGTTTTCTTGCGTTAGGATTGATCGTCTTTCTGCTCTCATTTGCCCATGGATCAGCGTGACTAGAGCCTTCCTTGCCAAAGAGTTCTTCTGCTTTTTTTCCAGGAGGTAGACATACAACGATTGGTTTCATTTGGCGGCCCTGCGCATTGTAGCGATATCTTAAATACCTAACTGGGTATTCTTGTTCTATAGGCGCTTTAGTCACGGGATCAGTCACGGTTCTGGTTCTTTTGACTCTCGCGTCAAACATGTCTTCTGCGACAAGGCTGCCGTCACGTTTGTGATAGCCGTAAACAATGCGGTATAATTTAGACCCTGCCCCATCATAAACGATACCGCTACGAAGTTTTCCAAATGCATCTTTGCGGTATACAACCAGCATTCGTAATACTCTGTCGCCACCGCCGCCTATACGGTCGCCATAGGTTCGGCGCTCGATTACCCGTTCATCTGGGCTACGACGAAACTCTGTGTATGTCCCATCTTGATTGTGCATGATGCGAACACTGTTTTTAGGGGCGTCAACACCAGTCAAGTCATTGATGCCTGCGTGCAGGGTACTGGTTGCCATGAATGATATAAGCGATAAGCTAATTACTATCGCAGTTGCAATGCCAGCAGGGCTTACTTTTTTAAGTATTGTATTCGTCAATGCCACACACAAAACTATAACTGTAGCCATAATAATCCAAGCTATAAGATCATGATCTGGAAAACACGTCGTCAGACATTAGACCTCAATAAAGATGGGGTAGTGATGGGTATATTGAATGCTACACCTGATTCATTTTCAGATGGAGGCAAGTATTCGTTTGCTCGTCATGCTGTGGAGCGTGCTCTAGAAATGGCTGAGGCAGGAGCCAAGATCATTGATATTGGTGGTGAATCGACGCGTCCAGGAGCAAAAGCAGTTGATGTAGCAGAGGAAATCTCCAGGACCCTACCAATCATCAAAGAATTAAGAAATCAGTCCGAAGTGTTGATTTCTATTGATACTTCAAAAGCCGCTGTTGCTGAAGCAGCCATTGATGCTGGTGCCGATATTGTCAACGATGTGACCGGGTTGCGTGACCAAGAAATGGTGCAAGTATGTTGTCGCGCAGGCGTCGGGGTCTGTGTGATGCATATGCAGGGTGCGCCACGCACGATGCAGGAAAATCCGGAGTACGGCGACCAAGGGGGGGTGTTATCCGCCATTAAGTCATACTTCTCTGAACGCTTATCAAGCCTAGAGGCTGTAGGGTTGAACGCAGACTATATCTGTTTCGATCCAGGTATTGGTTTTGGTAAGTCCTATGAACATAATTTAGATTTACTTAGAGGCCTTGCTGAGATGCAAACCAGTAGACCTGTTCTTCTTGGAGTGTCCCGTAAATCGGTCATTGGCCAGTTGATTGGTGAAAGTGAACCAACTCGAAGGGATAGAGCAACGGCCATTATTACGGCTCTTGCTTGTAAAAGTGGTATCAAGCTTCATCGCGTTCATGATGTTGAAGGTGCTGTAGAGGCGATTCGTATCGCGCAATCCCTTTAGCCTTGAGTTGCGGTGTTATGTTAGTTATTCAAATATCATGATTAAGTATTTTCTGATTTCCCTTTTTGTTTGTTCTCTTAACACGGTTATTTGTGCCGATGATGAGCCTGAAAAAAATGAAGTGTTTTGGAGTCCGTCGCTAGGGGATACCTGGACATACAAAATCGTTGTGGAGGTGGCGAAGGAAACCTCCATCCCCACTGATGTCGAAGGGCAAAAGATTGAGAAGTTAGATGGTAAAATACGCGCGACTTATTTGCAGACCGCCGAGTATCGCGGTTTTTTGCCGATTTCAGAAGACGGCAAAAAGGCGCATGCATTTTATTTTTCGAATGGTAAGCAGCTGGAGGAAATTCAATATATGTTGATTCAGCAAAATGCGGTCGAGGCGATTGGATCAAAACAAGAGGGGAAAGAGCCTAAAAAACTTATAAGCCTAAGTAAGCCCATTCCTCTTGTCGTGGGTAGTTGGAAAGGTGGTGAATCTTTTCCTGTGGTAATGGATCAGAATGTAGACGGTAAACAAATACGCATGACCAGAATGTTCAGAGCCATCGGATGGGAACAGCTGGAGACGGATGCTGGGAATTATAAAGCATTACATGTTCAGGTGACAGGCATGAACGGAGGATTAGAACTGAAACGTGGCTACTGGTTCGCACCGGGCACTGGATTTGTCAAAGAGGACAAGAAATATTACCTTGGGGATAAAATGATTATGAGTCAAACTAGAGAACTCATAAAAACGGGTAATAAAAAGACCGAGCAGAAGGATAGTCAGCAATAGACTGAATGGTTTATCAGGTTTTTGATGAACCAAGTTGGTTCTGCCAATATGCTAGACGCTCTTTGATGCGTTTCTCTAAGCCGTTTTCAGTCGGGGTATAGTAACAACGACCTTCTGGCAGGTATGCTTGGGGCGTGTAGTTCCCTTCATAATCATGGGAGTAGTGATAACGCAAAGCATCCTCATTGGTGCCAGATTCCGCGGCTAATTTTTTCCGTGATTTTGTTCTTAGGTGCTCTGGAACGGCTAGAGTGTGGCCTTCTTTAACGTCCTTGATAGCTTCACCTAGAGCTGCGTAGGCGCTATTTGATTTTGGCGCTGTAGCAAGATAGACAGTAGCATGAGCAAGTGGAATACGCCCTTCAGGCATACCCAAAAATTCAAATGCCTGCTGGGCATCCATGGCGACGCGTAAGGCATTGGAATCGGCTAGTCCGATGTCTTCGCTTGCGGAAATTACTAACCTGCGAGCAATAAATCTGGGGTCCTCACCAGCGGTGAGCATTTTAGCAAGCCAGTAGAGGGCGGCATCAGGATCAGAGCCCCTGATTGATTTGATAAAAGCAGATGCTGTATCGTAGTGCTGATCACCATCAGCGTCATAAACGATCGCCTTATGTTGGATGGACTCCTCCGCGACTTCCAGAGTAATGCGAATCATATGATGTTCGTCGTCCTCTGGTGTGGTTAAGGCGGCAAGCTCGAGCGCCGTTAATGCTCGCCTCGCATCGCCATCGCTTTTTTCTGCAATGTGGGCTAGTGCTTGAGCATCTGCTATGATCTGCATACTCCCTAAGCCGCGTTCTTTATCGCTGAGGGCAACTTGCATCAAGTCGACAAGATCATTACTCGTGATTGGCTCAAGCTGGAAAATTTGAGAACGTGAGACGAGCGGTGAATTGACATAAAAGTAAGGGTTGTGAGTAGTCGCCCCGATGAAGCGGACGGTGCCACGCTCGACGTGTGGCAGTAATACATCTTGTTGGGCTTTATTGAAGCGGTGAATTTCATCAATAAATAAGATAGTTGTCTGGTCACGCAGTTGTCTCCATTTTTGAGCTTGGGAAATTTTGTCCCTTACCTCAGCTACATTCGACTCGACCCCGTTGAGCATTTCAAAACGACAGTCTGTATTATTGGCTATGACCGTTGCTAAGGTTGTCTTGCCTGTGCCTGGCGGACCATAAAAAATAAGAGATGAGAACCTGTCTGCCTCGATAGCACGCCGTAATAAATGCCCCTCGCCGATTATATGTTGTTGCCCTACGACTTCAGAAATATTTTTAGGTCGCATCCGCGCCGCCAGAGGCGCTTGGCTAGGGGGTACCGCTGGCTCGGATTCGTTAGCCTTCATGTCAGAAGTATCTGGGAAAAGAGAATCCATCGCTATATGCCTAGGGAATACGGAAATGTTTGGCTGTATTGGGATCCCGCCTGCCTGTGGTGCGGTTTACAACAGCCGTAGATGGATCACCTACAATATCACCACTGCTATAGCCGGAAATATCGATGATATTGTATGGACGAAATGGGCTCATTACCATGTTGCTACGCCCTTTGGGATCGGGGTGTCCAAGGGGTATCTTTTTGAATTTTTTTTGTTCCTCGGCTGGCTCTGTAAAATTTGAATACCAATGGTTTCTACTGCCTGAGTCGGGGCTAGGGTAAGGGGTGCAGGATGCCGCTATGGTGGTGATCGCAATAATGAGAATGGAGTGATTTTTCATACAAAAAAGACTATAAATAATTAAGCTTAATAAGTTTAGAGATCAGCGGGGAAGAGGATATTATAAACGTTTGCGTTGGGATCAAGCTGACCTCATCCAATATAGTGCGAAACTATTTTCTGGCTACTAAGAAATATCATCAATCACGCAATTACTTGCCCAATAAGCTGGAGATCAAGATGCTCGTCTTTCTCGCTTTAGACAGTGAGTAACGTTGAGTGAAGACTTGGAAATTGTCCGATCTCATTTTCATCAGCAAGCGATGATAAATTTTACGCATGGCCTCTGCCGCTCGAAGTGCTTTAGCGTCATCTTCACGCAAATAGCCTGTCGCTTCTTGATAAAATGCTTCTGCGCGATCTGCATGAGCGTTCATCATTTTAACAAACTGCTCATTGTGGATATGAGCCTTTAACTCTTGTTCAGTATATTGAAAACGGGCAAAATCTTGTTTCGGCAGGTAAATACGATTGCCCTTGCTCAAATCCTCTTCGATATCTCGAAGGATGTTAGTGAGCTGGAGTGCATGACCAAGTGCGGTGGCGTATTTTTCGGAATCTGGATGAACGCAGCCAAAAATACGAATCGAAATGAGGCCCACACAACTAGCAACCTGATAGGTGTATTTCTGAAGGTCTTCCCAGGTGTCAAAATGTTGTGGGTCTAAATCAGACCTGCAGCCATCGATGAGATCGAGGAATGGCTGTTTGGGAATAGAGTAGCGGTCGATGATGAGCATCACTTCTTGCTGAAGTTCACTTGGCGTATCGAAGCCATTATCAATACCATCTGCCCATTGATTAAGTCCTAGAAGCCTCTCATCATGCGGAATATCTAGATCATCAGCTAGATCATCGATAACTCGGCAAAAAGCATAGAAAATGACCATGTCGCTCTTACGCTGCTTGGGCAAGCAAGAGAGAGCAAAGGCGAGGTTGGACTTTGCCTTGCGGGTAATTTCTTGGGCGGAGGACATGTAATTGGGAGGAGTAGCAGCGGACAAATTGTCAGGACGCGGGAATCAAACTGGAGATAGCGGATGCAATCAACATTATTTAATAGCTCCCCAGTGTCCGCTTGTGAAAGGCCATAATACAAAGGCCGCAGGTCCTATCACGTTGAATTCTTTGACCGTACCAAAAAAGCGTGAGTCTGATGAATTGTAACTATTATCACCGAGTGCAATATATTCATTCATTCCTGGAATATTAGATTCTCTTGCCTTGAATGTCTGTCCTCCTTGTAGGCGGTAGGTGGCCTCGTAGCCTTGGTATCCATCTTCTTTACTCATCACGCGGGCGATGCCGGTTTCTTTGGCTTTTTCTCCATTCACATAGAGCATGGATTGTTTGATTTGCAATTTATCGCCGGGAACTCCAGCTAAGCGTTTGATATAATGAGATCCGGCAGTACCACCGCTTTGGGCAGCCTGAGAGTGGATTTTTTTGATGTCTCGAGTATCAAAAACAAATACTTCGCCACGATCTGGACGTCGAAAATTGTAGGATATTTTATCAACAAGGATTAAATCACCGGTATCAATGTATCCTCTTGCAATCACAGTTCCTGCAGTAATTTCGGGTTTGGTGAATGCAACAGTTCGACTTTTGGAACCCTCAAGTGATATGTTTGAGCGAGACGCGCCCATCATTGCGATTTGATACTGGCTCTTTTCTTGCGGGCTCATGTCTGAGGTTGGGTATCCGCAAATGCTACCAAAGCCCATACCGTTGCGGTTCATGAGTGCAGACTTTGGTCCAGGGAAGGTGATTTTTGACCCATCATCAAAATAGATATAGGTATGAGTGAAGAAGTGAAGATAGGGTTTTTCGATCACTGGGTTTTCTGGACGCAGTCGTTTGTCTTCTTCAAGAACAAGGTCGACATATTTGCGGCCCCGCGTCACTCGTTGTAGTGTCCTCGTCGCAATGTTTGGAAACTGATCTGCTGATGGGACTTGTGTGGCAACAATACCATTCAAGGTTGGCTGCATAGATCCGGTAGGAATGCGAAATGGCTGGACGACATAAGCGCGCAGGCCAAGTGCGATGACGACAGCTACGAAAATCACTTCTAGATTCTCTTCAATCCAGCCCTGTCGCTGTTGTTTAGGCAGGGCATTTTCACAGGTGGCGTGGAGCTGCTTCGAGGCTTCATCACACTTTTCTTTATCTCTTTGCTTTGATGCGGCCCGCAGATCCTGACAGCGTGATTCAATCTCTGCAATCTGTTGGTCATCGAGCAGGTCGCGCTTATAATGAAGAAATTTTTTGGCGGCTTTGTGAAGCAGCTTTGCTTCCTTTTTCCATCTGGGTGCAAACATGTTGTCATGAATAGCGGTCAGACTGAGGATTCCAGCAAGGTAAAAAAAATCGATTTTCAACCAGTTTTTTATTGCTAATGAGATTCATTCGCAATAAGAGGTCCTCGCCATGCTCATTATTGAGCTCTTTAACAACCACTAATGAAACCATAATCATGAAGGCAATACCTCATCTATCAACTCATCGACCTTTTTGTAAATTCGCATACACAACTCTATGCGCTTCCTCTTTAAGCCTAGCTATCGGCATAATAACGATCCATCCATCGTCAGCTCAAAATGATGGAGAGCTTTCTCCCTTGACGGTCGTTGGGGGTAAGGACAGAGCTTTTGAGCTCGTTGGTTCCTCGGCCTACTTGGGCAAAGAGGACATCGAGCAGCAAAATTACACCAATATCAACCGCTTGCTTGCCAAGGTTCCTGGGGTCTACACACGTGAAGAAGACGGTTATGGTTTGTTTCCCAATCTCTCTATTCGAGGTAACTTAGGCACACGCAGTGAAAAGACCACCATTATGGAGGATGGTATTCTGATGGCTCCTGCACCTTATTCATCTCCTGGTGCATATTATTCACCTAATGCCGGCCGCATGAGCGCATTTGAAATCCTTAAAGGATCTAGCCAGGTTAAGTATGGCCCTCATACAACGGGGGGTGTGATCAATTATGTCTCCACACCAGTTCCTGAGCAGGAATCGTTCTATGGTAAGTTTACCTATGGTTCTGATAATAGCTTCACTGGTCATGCTCACTATGGAAATGCCGTGGATACAGATCATGGGCGCTTCGGGTATCTTTTAGAGCTGTTTTATCAAAGCAGTGATGGTTTCCGTAATATTCAGGGGCATGGCGATAGAAATACGGGCTTTCAGCGCATTGAGCCAATGCTTAAACTTTTCTGGGAGCCTGACACTGCCTTAAAGCAACGTTTTGACTTTAAATTTGGATCCACTGATTTTGATGCCAATGAGAGTTACCTTGGATTGTCTGAGGCGGACGCACGCAGTAACCCCTATGATCGTTATGCCGCGACCAAGTATGATAATATGGATGCATTTCAGTATCGCACCTATCTGAAATACACGGCTGAACCTACCAGTGATTTAAAACTCGAGGCTGCTGGTTACTATAATCGTTTTAATCGTAACTGGTATAAGCTCAATAAGGTGAACGGCGTGAGTTTACACAAAGCTCTGCTAAATCCTGGTAATGTGACTTCCTTGAAGGGACTCGGAAACATCACCGATGAGATTGACGTCAAAGCGAATAACCGCGATTACTACAGCTATGGAGGTCAATTGGCAGGAACCTATGACTTCAGCCTGGGCGCCATTGATCACAGCGTGACTGCGGGACTTCGGATACACAAGGACCGCATGCGCCGCTTTCAATGGGTCGATAAGTATACCTCGGATGGTCTAGGTGATTTTAACCTCACTACACCGGGAACTCCCGGAGACGACTCTAACCGCAGACAGGAAACAGTAGCTACCGCCTTGTTTATCGAAGACGAGATCAAGGCTGGTAAGTGGACACTACGTCCTGGCATTCGTTTTGAGCATCTCGAGTTTGATTTTGAAGACTACAAAAAAGATATCTCCCGCAGCGATGATCTGAATGTCATGGCTGGGGGCATGGGTTTCACCTACGAGCTCAACGAAACCAACCGTCTGTTCGGCGGTGTGTTCCGCGGGATCTCGACTCCAAGTCCTAAGGGTTATACCGAGCCAGACGCAACCAAGCAAACAGATGAGGAGACATCTCTTTCTTATGAGTTGGGCTGGCGTCATGTCGATGAGCAAGCTTATCGTAGTTTTGAATTAGTCGGTTTCTTCACAGACTTCGATAACCTGCTTGCTCCAGCTACAGGAACCGCTGCTGGTAATCCATCCAATGGTGGAGCTGCTGAAGTGTATGGTATTGAAGCAATGCTTAGCTGGGATCCTGCATCGGAGGACGGCAAAGCCTTCCGCCTTCCTATGTATCTCAGTGCTACTTGGACGCATGCTACTTTAAAGAACAACCTAGCTACTGATAGTAGTAATATTTTCACCGATTTTCGGGATGGTGACGAAGCGGGTAATGACCTTCCCTATATTCCAGAGTGGAAGCTCGCAGCAGGCATAGGTATTGATATGACTAAGTGGGGAGCTAATCTCGATGCTACTTGGACTAGTTCGATGTATGGAACAGCCGGGAATTACGATAAGCCAGTGGAATCTGCTCGTGAGGGTAAGATTGATGAGGCTCTGCAAATTGACCTGTCTGGTTGGTATCAGATCAACGATAACTGGAAACTCATCGGTGGTATTTACAATATCTTAGATGAGGAAAATATCGTCTCCAGGATTCCTGAAGGTCCGCGCAATGGACGTGGTCGTCACATCTATGGCGGATTCGAAATGGAGTTTTAAAATGACTGATTAGTATTCATAGTGCTGATTCATGCTACTGGAAAGCTTGCAGAAATGCATGAATCAGCTACACCACACCGGTAGATGATTAGGTTTATTAGTTCGATGACATTGATCTCGCTGTTCGCAGTGATGGTCTGTCACGCCCAGCAAAAAACGGGTGATGCTGTGCAGGATGTGAACCCTTCTAAGTCACGTGAGTTGATTAAGCAATGGGTTCAAACGGAACGCTTGATTAGTGAAGAAAAGACATCTTGGGAGGTTAAGAAGCAGCAAATGCAGGACCTGCTCGAGATCTATAAAAAAGAACTGACATTGCTCAGCGAGGAGTTGGATGCGGCAGGTGGGGCGGCCGAGCTTATCGATGTTAACAAAGAAAAGCTGGAGAGTGATTTGACGCAATATCGTGAAGCAAAAAGAATATTGAGATCTTCGATGGCAGGGCTTGTTCCTCGAATGCGGAGCTTGTCCAAGCGTCTGCCTGAACCCCTCCAAGAGGAATTAACGGCGGATATTGATTTTATTAATACTGATGCGGCGCTTGATGCTCCCCGTGATACACTCAAATCTATTATATCTATCCTGAATGCGGCGGGTAATTTTAACCGCACCATGACCCTGGCTGAGGAAACACGATCACTGGCTAATGGCAAAAAAATCACAGTTAATGTCCTCTATCTTGGTCTTTGCCGTGCGTACTACGCCGCGGACCTTGGTCCATTAGCTGGTACAGGAGAACCCTCTATAGAGGGCGCGTGGTTATGGTCGGAGAATGAGAGTATCGCTGACCAAGTGCGTAAAACCATAGCTGTTTTCCGAAAGTCAGCACAGCCCCAGATAGTAGAGTTACCTGTTCAGTTACAAATGGGAAAGGGGGCAAAATAAGCCGATGAAATCGATATTTACTATATTGCTAATCTTGCTGGGTACGGTCATGTCTTCGATGTGCCAAGACCTAGAGTCGATCAAAGATGATCTCGACAATGCACTCGGTCGCTTAACCAAACAGCGAGAGGGTATTGCAGCTGAAAAACCACTGCTTGGACAAGCCTTACACTCAATCGGTGCCGATCTTACTGAAAAGCGGCGTAAGGTGAGAATTTCGCGGATGGCTAAGTCAGATCGCGATGAGTTGCTGAAAGAACTAGAGAAAAAAAATTATCTCTATCAGCAAGATCATGAATACATTCTTGGACAACTTCGCGACTATGGGCTGAAGCTTGAAATTTTTCTTTTGCCCAGCGAACGTGATGCCTACGGCACATCGCTGAGTGGAATACGTGTGCAAGCGAAGCTGCCTGCTGAAATGCTTCAATCTCGTCTCACTGTGTTGGAGGCGGGAATCGATCGGCTTGAACAGCTCATGGGCGGATACGTTGTCGATGGTGAGGCTGTAGCGCCAGATGGTGAGCTGAAACATGGAAGCTTTGCTATGGCGGGCCCAGTTGCCTGGTTCATTGCGGATGACGGTAATCTTGCCGGTGCCGTTGTCAGAGAAAAAGGTCAGAAGAACCCAAAGGTGCTGCCTGGATCTCGAGGTGCTATCAAGACAGTGGTCGCTGGAGGTTCCTCAGAGCTTGGTATTGATGTCACTGGGGGTAAGGCACTGGCACTCGCTACCCTAGAAAGTGATAAGCTTGATATTTTCCGCAAGGGAGGGTTCTGGATATGGCCGATCCTAGGGATAGCTCTCTTTTCTACTCTTTGTGGGGTAATCAAGTTCGTTCAGATTATCCGCATATTCACTCCTCAATCGGAATGGGTGGCAAGTATTCTTGCTGCTGTGCGTGAGGGTGATGAGCAAAAAGCGGCAAGTATTGCCGTGCGGACATCGCATCCAGTATCGGAGGTGATGCAACGATGTTTAACTTACGTCAAGGCTGGTCCAGATGTTGTCGAGGAGGTTCTTTACGAGCAGCTCATCGGTGTCCAAAATAAACTCCAAAGCTGGCTGCCTTTCATCGCAATCACTGCCGCAACGGCGCCATTGTTGGGATTACTTGGAACGGTGTCTGGAATGATTCGTACTTTTAATGTGATTACTATCTCTGGAACAGGAGATGCCAAGCCGCTGGCGGGAGGTATTTCAGAAGCATTGGTGACGACATTATTTGGTCTCATTGTGGCGATTCCAGCCCTCATTATTCACGCGATGCTTTCTCGCCGTTGCCAAGGTATTTTTCAGAACACCGAAAAGCTCGGTCTGACTTTTGTTAACGGCCTTCGCAATAAAAATCATCAAAACCAAGATTAACAATCCACGTGTTTAGCGAATTCCAGCAAGTCCTTAATCAAGGAGGCCCGATCCTATGGGCACTCATCTTGCTTGGTGTTGGTCTCTACACGATCTTGGCATCGACTTGGTTGGGGTTGTGGAGAGTGAAGTCTGAACTTGCGGGCCATGATTTTGTTGGCCAAGGCAGGCGTCAGACTGAAAGTCACTTCGCAGTCTTTGAGCTCGATCGCTTGGCTTGGGTGGAGCGCCGCATTCCCTTCATAGGAGTGCTCGCTGGGGCAGCCCCGCTAACTGGGTTATTGGGCACGGTGTCAGGCATGCTGGTTACTTTTTCAGGTCTTGCAACGAGTAGTGTTGCTACACCTATTGACAAAATTTCGATGGGTATTTCAGAAGCTTTGATTACCACCCAAGCAGGGCTTTTGCTGGCTATTCCAGCTGCGTTTCTTCTCGCCATCCTTCGTAGCCAGACCAAGACAACGCATACAATGCTCCAACAAAAGCTACACAAGGTAATGGTGGCAGATGCGGAGCTTTCAAAATCATTAGCTTAATCGATGCGCCGTTTTAGAAATTTTACCGGCAACGATGATGCCAGCTCCGAGATCAATATTTCTCCATTGATTGATGTGGTTTTCATCCTGCTTATATTCTTTATTGTTACTACCGTTTTCATCGAAGAGACGGGTGTTGATGTCAATAAGCCGCGAGCCGCATCTGCTGAGAGTTTAGAGAAACAAGCTATCCTTTTGGCTGTGACGGCTAATGGGCAAGTTTATCAAGGCGGGCGTAGTGTTGGTGTCGACGGAGTCCGAAGTGTTGTGGCAGCTATGTTGGAAAGCGATGCTGCAACTCCGGTGATTATTCAAGGTGATGCGGCAGCCAACCATGGCACGATTGTCAAAGTCATTGATGCTGCAAAACTCGCAGGTGCCAAATCAGTTAGCCTAGCGACCACTAAATAGATCATTATCACTTTTGGTAACGTAGACTCATGACTTTTAAATCCATACTTCTAGGCATAGCTGTTACAGCTGTACTGCTTGCTGTGTTGGTTGCTACCAGGCTGATGGTGTTATCGCCTGTTGAGCGGGAATTTGAAATCCGTGAAATAGAAACGGTATCTTTGCCCGAGCCGCCTTCACCACCAGAAGAGCAATTACCAGCTGAAGATAGCCCGCCGCCCCCGCCTCCTGCCTTGGAGGACTTGCGCCCTGCGGTGGACATGAGCCAGCCAATCATGCTGGTGAGTAATCAGATCGTAGATCCGCGGCTTAGTATTGATACTTTTTTTACTGATCAACCGCCTGCACCATTACCTGTGAAGGTTGAAGTAGCCCGCCCGAAGGTCGCCGAGTCGGCGATAAAGTCAAACCCACAGCCTCAGGTAGCACCCGCTTTGTCTCAGCCAAAATCTGAATATTCTCTGGGCGAGCTCGATCAACAACCCAAGTTACTTCGAAATCCTTCCGTCATTTTTCCTCGCAGTATTAAGGACGCCAGCAGTGGGCGTGTTGTCGTCCGTGTTGCGATCCTCGAGAGTGGGCGCAGTCAGTTTGTCTCTGTTATTTCATCAACTCATGATGAGCTTGTGCCACTAGCAAAACGTATCGCAAGTGGGTCACGATTTACCCCGCCAACCCGCCAAGGTGAAGCCGTGAAGGCTATCATGACCTGGCCTATTACCATTAAAAAATGAATTATTTAGTGATTAAGTGCTGTTTGTTAACTTGCCTCAGCTTGACTGCTGCAGAGCCTTTGGTGCTGAGCAAAGATTACTGGAATGATGAGGCATTTCTCAGCTCATTTAATGGCTCCTATCGTATAAATGCGCGCATTGAACCGTCTGTCACGAGCGAGGAACGAAGCTTATTGGTTAAGATTCAGCCGCTAATGGCGGAAGGGCAAAGAGAGGCTGCATTGGAAATGCTAAACAGCAACGAACTTGCTAAATCCTCAGCTGCTATTGCCTTCAACATCGGCAATATCTACTTTGAGCTTGGTGAGCTTAAATCTGCTGAGCAATCTTATCTGCAGGCCCTGAAAGAATTTCCTAGCTTTCGTCGCGCACACCGCAACCTAGGATTTGTTTATGTGCGTGAGAGTGATTGGGCAAAAGCTCTTCCCGCACTTGAGGAATCTATTCGCCTTGGTGATCATGATGGTGCTACTTTTGGCCAATTGGCTTTCGGCAGAATGCAAATGGGGCAGTATGCCTCCGCTTTGCAGGCCTTCCAGCTAGCGCAGCTTACTGAACCTAATACGATCGATTGGAAGGCTGGCACGGCCCAATGCCTAGAACAGCTTAAACGGTCCGAAGAGGCGTTATCACTGCTTGATGAGGTTATTGAAGCAAGACCAACTGAGGCGCCCTATTACCTTTTGCAAGCATCAGTATATTTGGCAATGAGTCTGCCTGACGATGCGATAAGTAATTTAGAACTCGTTCGTCGCTTGGGTAAGCTAGACGCAGAGAATCATCTTTTATTGGCCAATCTACACTTGCGTGCAGGTAGTGTAGCGCTGGCTCGCCCAGTTATGATGACTGCTATGGGTATGGATGCAAAAGCAGGATACACTGCGGTTGTTAATTTGCTCGAATTTGTCACGGCAACTCGTAATTGGTCGCTTGCTCGTGATTATACAGCAGCTATTAAAAAAGCTTATCCTGACCCCAGTGATACTGTGCTTGGGCAGAAAATGAAGTATCTCACGGCTTTTGTAGATATTGAATCAGGTGATCAAATGGAGCGTGGGGCAAATACTCTCGAGCGTGTGATTAAGCAAGACCCCCTCAGTGCAGAAGCACTTATCTTGTTGGCCCGTTATCGTGCGAAAAAGCAAAGGTATGAAGAAGCCATTATGATGCTTGAGCAAGCTTCCAGAGTGGAAGGTCATGCATACAGTGCCCAAGTTGAATTAGCTAAGGTTTGTGTTAGTACGGGACGTTATTCAGCGGCTTTAGGCCATCTTGATAAGGCGCTAAAAATAAGCTCCACTGAAGAGCTGCTGACTTACCGAGAGGCGATTCGGAACCTGTCCGAGGCAAGTGAGTGATAGATTTAGGCTAACGAACTTTTTGACTGCGTAGCTGTAAGAAGAAGCATGTTAGGGAGGTGCATAGCACGATGCAGAGGGTTAATACCCATAAGCAGGCGTGCGTTGTTTTCGACTCTATTCCAAGCCAGTATTTGCGCTCGGCTAAAAAGACGTTTCGTTTTTTGCTTTTACGATAATCTACGCGGTCAATTTCCGCTTTGCTTATCAGAAGGTCGGTGCGGTTGTTGACGAAGAAATCCCTCACAGGTTTTGTGTTTAGGGTAGTGTCTTCAGGATATGGCGGGATGGCTAATAATGCCTCGATGTTTTTACGCCGCCCAGCATGTGTGATCGCCCATGAGAGATCGAGCGAATCTGTGGCAGTCCTGCCTTCTGATGCCATTAGTCTTGTTAGGGATTCGGTGAGTATTTTAAGGCGCTCGCTTTCCTTGGTGGTAATTCCTTGGCTTTCAATACCGGCAAGTTGGTCGTTGACGCGCTGCTTAAGCGGGTCGATGTCAGCTTGGATTTTACGGCGTTGTTTTTCGAAGGAGTTTTCGGTGGCTTGGGTTACCATCATTCCTTCGTAAGCATAGCGCAATGGCATGATGCGAGCTGGGATCGGCTCTGCACCCTGTCCACGTGCTACATCTGCGCCATGGAATAAACCGCGATTCATTTCTTCAAAGGAAACCAGCGCGCCTGCGAGTAGGATTTGCGGCACCAGAAGCAGAGGTACTGAGCTGAGCGCGGCTCGTTCAGTGGCAACAATAGATGATATAGTGAGTGCCATAGCTGTTCCACAGAGAGCGATTAAAGTCATCCAACCCCAATGTATAAGAAACATGCCATGTATATCTAACATGCTATGACCTATCCATGTGTAGATACCACATTGAAATAGAGCAGGAATAGAGAGGGAAATAAATTTGGCGCCTACATAAAGCAAGGTTCCAGGTCGATAGTTCCGCTCACGTCTTAACAGGGGGGAATCTCTAAGTATCTCAGTCGCGCTATTGGTGAGCCCCAAGAACATGCCGATTGTGGCGGTGAGGAATAGATAGACGGGTAGGTGAAGAGAGCTGCTAAATTCATAGGCGCCATCGGGAGAGGCTCGTAGCGTCGCCCCGATCAGTAGAGCTAGTAGAGGAGACTCTAATAAGATGCTGTAGACGGTGCCGCGATTTCTGAATTTTGAAATTAAGGATCGGTATAAATGAGTGCGGAACAAACGTATCCACTCAGCTCCGCGTTGCCTGCGGGTGCGGGTGGGCATGGCCATGTGATCGTCACTCAGAATGACTTCGTCTAGATTACTTTGTTCAGGGCTTTGGCCCCTGCTCACCTCATCAATAAGTTGGCTGCCCTCGAAGCGCTCTTGCCAGAATGTCGATGAAAAACGCCGTGCCCCGCCACTTTCTCTTCCCGCTCCTCGATGGAGAGGTGTTTCCAGTACATCAAAGGCGAAATCAGCATCGATGGCTCTGGAATTTTGGCTTCTTAGCTTCGTGGGAGGTGTGATGCTAAGATCATCACATGCTTCGTGAAAGTATTGGCTCATTGCCATGGGTGTGCCGTAAAATGCAACTCGGCCTTCTTGATCAAGCATTAGCACTTTATCAAACATACGCAATATACGCGCCCCTGGACGATGCAGTGATGCTACCACAATATTATCACGAGATAGGGTCTTGAGCGTTTCTGCTACGTGCTCGGAGTCTTTTGATGAGAGTCCCGATATGGGCTCGTCAAAAAGGAAGATCTCAGCAGCACTTCCCAAATCGAGGCCAAGATTAAGCCGGCTGCGCTCACCACCACTAAGGGTTTTTTCGCCGGCTGAACCAACGCGCCGCTGAGCTAATGGCTGCAGAGCAAGTTCAGCAAGAATAGACTCTACACGTTTAAAATGCTCAGCAGATGAAAGATGTGGCCTCCTGACCGTGCAGGCGTGAATGAGATGCTGTCTTACTGTCAGCTGAGGGTTGAGCGCCTCCTCTTGTGGCATACAGGCGATGAAGGGGGCTAAGCGTTTCCTGTGGTCATAAAGGGAGACTCCGTTCAGCCTTACGGCACCTCGGTTTGGTTTAAGGTGCCCCGCGAGGGCTGCCAGTAAAGTGCTCTTGCCGCTGCCACTTGGGCCCATGATGCATAGCATCTCGCCTCGCTTGATTGAGAATGAAACATTATTGAGAACCGTCTTATCGCTGCCGAAGCGATGATTAAGATTTTCAACATCAACAGAGCGTATTACAGCCCGTTCTTCGTCCAGTATACTCTCACTAAATCGGCATCTGACTGCTTGGTTTGCACTTATTCTGATCAGTGAACCATCGACTAGTTTGGCATCGCTTCTGACGGGTTGACCATTGACCAATACTGTGCGCTCGGCACTGATGATGGTAAGGTTTCCCTCTGCTGTTTGTGCGTTGTAGTTGATTTTTAATACCGCCCTGCGAGCCAAGCCAGAACTCAGCAGCACATCTCCACGTTTTAAGGCAGAAGGGTCATTGGAAACCAAGCATTCTTGCCTGCCAGCATCCATTTTGAAGCGACTGCCTGCTTTCATGGCTTGCTTGCGTAGTGACTCCAAACTGGTTTCTGCCTCGCCAGCAAGAATGAGTTTTTCTGACACAGGTCGCGTGTAAACTTTACCCGGGATGATTCGTTCGCCAGATTCTAAACAAAGGTCTGTTTCGGTGAGTGCCTCAACACGAACGTTTAGGCCGAAGTCAAGCTTTACGGTGCTGGTGCGAGATCGAGCCCTTTCTGCTGAGAGTGAGGAATCATTCTCATTGAGATACAACGATTGTCGGTGCCCAGTTCGCGAAGCGTTTAGGAAGAAGACAATATCATCGAATGTAATGGTCCAGTCAGGTAATTCGATACTTTGGTGTGATCTCAACCGCAAAATTTGACCCGGCTCAAGAGCGCTTCCGCTAATCCAAACGGTATGATTACCGCTGTTGCGAATTAGGATGATATCTTGTGATCGATACGCACAGAGTGAGTAGTCAGATAATCGCTCAGGCATCACGACACTGGCATCTAGCTCAGTAGTGAATGCGATTTTATCGAAAGGTAAGGGCTCGGCGTTATCCTCGCCGTTCATTTCCGCGAGGATAGCATCCGCTGCCGCTTTGGCGCCAAGGCCATCCATGACTTGAGTGAATGCGTGTTGTCCCCTAGAAGCAGAGTGAGAAGCGATGACTAGCAAGTAGAGTTGGAGCCCTAGGGATACGATCTCGTCTTGATTGAGTTCTTTACCAAGTGAAACAATAAGTTTGGCCAGCGATTGTGGGTTTGCTAAAGCTCGATGTAGACGTCGGGCGAGCCAGCGATGATCAGCTTCAGGAAAAGCGTGACGCAAGAGATCGAGAGCTACTTCAGCTTCACTGCGGTCGACTTGGTTGTCCAGAGACACAAAGGAGGCAAATACATCAACTAGGTTACCCGCGTATTTGACGCCACTGGGCGCTGCGGGCCTCAGTCTTTTGATGCCAGGCAGCTGATTCAGCCATCTACGCCATTGATGGATGTGCATGAGAGTGTTTGTTTTATGGTCAACAGGATCTGCCACGTGCTGTATATTAATGAGAAACGCTCATTTAACAAGCATGTGTGCGTATCAGTAGTAAGTCTCAGTGCAGTTATTTCTATCTTATCTTGTTTTAGCTCCAGATACTCGGTTTTTTAATGCCAAACAGTCACGATGTTCCAAATTAAGCGTTTTCTTTTTTGAATACCGCGCTAGGTTGCCAAGACTTGCACCCACTGTGCGTAAAATCGATCATCTACACAGCTTTATGTCTCAACAATCTCCACCCGAACCTCCACCGTTGCCGCGTGGATCAGGAAAAGGCTCAGGCCAGCCATCACCCAGTAATGGTGTCAATTGGCGTGTTCTCGTTCTTATGGGCATCGCCACGGCTATTTTGTTCATGGCATGGCAATCGAGTGGTTTTGGTAAGCCAGAACGCCTGACTTACACGCAATTTAGGGATTATGTTGATTCCGGTAAAATCATCACCAATCAGGCTCTCCCCACTAAAAGTGAGGGTGAATTTCCTGATTCGAGGTTTAAGTTGAAGAAGTCGGGAGAATCCGCAGCCGTTCCAAGGATTACAGGTTTCTTTTACAAGAAAGACCCATGGATCGCTGACAAGAGCGAAGCGCCTCAAGAAGAATTCCGCATTCCTGTCAGCACTCAATTCCACGATGATGAGATCAAAGCTATACTCGCTCGACACTCTATTCCGCTTCGAGTGGTTGCTGAGCTGCCTGAAATTCAAGGTGGTGAGCTCTGCACACTTGCAGACCTTCGGAAGATGTTGGCTAGGTCAGAAATCGTTGAAACTGACCAGCGCCCAGCGAGAGCCTTCGAAATTATCTCCGCAGATGGTTCGGATAACAAATATATCGTCGGTACTCGCTATGTTTTTCCTGCTGCTCCAGCTGCGACCAAGGACGAAGACCTCGCTCCCTTTGAGTTGGATATCAACTATATGGAGCTTACCGACTCAGAATTGGCATTCATCAATGACCTCGCCCCTTTCCAGCCTGATTCTGGCATGCTTAGGATGTTCATGATTCAGATTTTCCCTATTTTCCTCATCATCCTTATCATTTTCTTCCTGTTCCGCCATCAAATGAAGTCTGCTGGCCGAGGAGCCATGAGCTTTGGTAAGTCCAAGGCCAAGCTTCTGACCATGGATAAAAACCGGGTGACTTTCAAAGATGTGGCCGGAATCGAAGAGGCCAAGGATGAGCTTGTTGAAGTAGTTGAATACCTTCGAGACCCCAAGAAATTTCAAAAGCTTGGCGGTAACCTACCCAAGGGCTTACTGATGGTAGGCCCTCCTGGTACTGGTAAGACACTCCTTGCCCGGGCTATTGCGGGTGAAGCAGATGTGCCTTTCTTCTCAATATCAGGATCTGATTTTGTCGAAATGTTCGTTGGTGTTGGTGCTAGCCGAGTACGCGATATGTTTGAACAAGGCCAAAAGAATTCACCATGCCTAATCTTCATCGATGAAATTGACGCGGTCGGTCGCCACCGTGGTCATGGAATGGGTGGTGGTCATGATGAGCGAGAGCAAACACTTAATGCTCTTCTTGTTGAGATGGATGGTTTTGATACTCGCACCGGAGTTATTATTATTGCCGCTACCAACCGGCCCGATGTCCTAGACCCCGCGCTCCTGCGCCCGGGTCGATTTGATCGACAGGTCACCGTCGGTCTACCGGACGTCAATGGACGTGAGGAGATCCTTAATGTCCATGTGAAGAAAATTAAAATGGATCCTGATGCGGACCTCGCTATCATTGCCCGTGGCACGCCAGGATTTTCAGGTGCTGAATTAGCTAACCTGATCAACGAAGCTGCTCTCCTCGCTGCCCGTAAAGGCCTATCACAGGTTACTTTGGCAGAGATGGAAGAAGCCAGAGACAAAGTCAGATGGGGGCGTGAGCGCCGCAGCCTTGCCCTGAGTGAGAAAGAAAAAGAAAACACGGCATATCATGAGGCTGGCCATGCCATTCTCAATGAGTTACTCGAGCACACCGATCCGTTACATAAGGTAACCATTATTCCACGTGGTCCGTCTCTAGGTTCAACAATGTTCTTACCAGAAGAGGATAAGTTCACCTATCGCCAGAGGGAATTGACGGATCAGCTTTGTGTCGCGATGGGCGGCCGAGTTGCTGAGGAGATTACTTTTGGCAATGTGACCAACGGAGCTGTCGGAGACATTCGCATGGCCACTAATATTGCTCGTAAGATGGTTTGCGAGTGGGGCATGAGCGAAGATTTAGGAATGGTCGAATACGGAGAGGGCGACGGAGAGGTATTCCTTGCTCGTGATATCAACAAATCGAAGGGTTACTCTGAAGAAACGGCTCGTAAGATTGATGCAGAGATCAAGAAACTTATTGATGACTCCTATGCGCTAGCCAAGAAGTTACTCACTGAAAACGGCGACGAGCTTAAGCTGCTCGCAGAGGCATTATTGGAGTTTGAGACACTGAATGCCGAGCAGGTGAGAGACATCATGGAGCATGGTGAAATGAAAAACCCACCGACGCCACCATCTGATAATACTATCCCAGGCAATCAATCTGACGAGGGAGTTGCTCAGAAATCAGTGGTTGAGGAGAATACTGGTGATGATGATCCGTTAGCGGGTGAGGCCATTGGTGCTCCTGCTTAGGGAAAAGAAATCGAGAGCGATATCAGGGGGTGGAAATACCCTTACCATGTAGGTGCGGTACAATCCCTTGCCCTCCGGCACATCTAGAAGCCTATGCGAAGGGTTACTGCTTAAGAAGGTGTCTCAAGACGCTGCTTCATTGATTTGGTAGAGCCATGACAACCCCAGCATACTGGTGAGATAATAGTCATATTGATAACACAAAAGTCATCGATAGACTGCCAGGATAATTGTTGATAGGATCAACTGGCTGGGAGCGAATTACTGGGTAATCTCGTGCACTTCAGCCAGCTTCAGCTTTCTGGTTAAGAGCGCCAAGCTATCTTAGACGGCGCCTGCTCAAAAGACCCAAGATTCCACCGAGAGAGATGAGCAATGAACCGGATGGTTCTGGAATCAACGTTGTGTTGGCATCGTATTGCCATGTATCGAAGCCTGCAGTATCGGTGTAGGTGTCTACTACAAATTGAATGTAGGTTTGTTGGTAGTCGTTGTTTACCAGTGTGAAAGCAGTGAGTGGCACATACAGCACCACATCCCAGTTGGAGTTGCCCGACCCGTAGAAGAGCTGCAGCTGGCCTGTGCCGTTACCTTCGTCGGTCCGTGATGAATCAAATTCGTAGGCCAAATTTCCAGTTTGAGCTTCAGTCTTACTGCTCACCGTAGCGTTTGCCGAGGTGTATATCTGGAGCCCGTTTAGCCCGTAGAAATTTGCGTCGCTATTGCCTTGCTGGTTGGCGCTGAGGTAGAAGGCTACAAAATCATTTTCATCACCAACCTCTGGGTTGTAAGTGAATGCTCCAGCCTGAGCGAGTGTTAAAGATGAGTAATCACTAGCATATTGGTTGTCAGAATTGTTCGTGGTATTACCGTCGTTGTAGGCAGTGACATCGGCTGAACTGCCAGACGCATCAGTGGTCAAAAAAGCTTGAGCGCTGAAATTAGCACTCGATTTATTAACATCATACAGAGTGTAGTAGGCATCATACTCATTTTGATTGTCGCGGTATTCGGTATTGTTTGCATCAACCGTGATAATAGCTTCTGATTTAGATAATAAGCATAGAGATAAGCCTAAGCACATTGCTACCAGATAAGCTTTTTGGGAAATAGGGGGGTACACAAAAATTTTCATAACATCATAACAATATCGTGAAGGGCCCCCATGACAATAACATTTTTTATACTTTATAAGTAAGGTTTGCGTTATATTAGTATAAACTAATAGTCAATTTTACCAAAATAAAGACTCTTAATGCCTTTGTTTGTCGGTTTTAAAGTATATTGTGTAAAATATAAGCTGTTTTTAGCGTATATAATATCTACCCGGTAGGATCTGCATAAATCCTAAAAAAAGTCGAAACTGAGGACTTGATTAGCTAACAAAAGTAAATCAATACATTATCTCGCAGAGGAGAAAGGCTGTTTTAAGCCTAATAGTTCCTGAGTGGATTGCCCAATCCTTGTTCAATCCTTGTTCATTCCCCGCCTATTCCCCGCTTTCGTCAATGACCATTGCCTTGGGTGGCGGGCCATTGCGTTGCGTGGTGGGCTCAGCATCGTTGCTCTCGACTAGATTTAAGATATCGGTATCAGCTGCCATGAGCTTGTTTTCGGTATTTTGAATTGGAGAAGTAATATCGGATAATCCGGCTAATTCTTCCAGTGATACTGAGTCTGGTGACGGGGACAATCTATTTTTAGGAGTAGAAATGGGGTCAAATAGATCAACTACATCCTCTTGAAGGTTGTTTTTTTGATCAGCGGAGCTGGAAAGAGCTGAATTTTTTGTGAGCTCACCTTGCCTTTGCTCAGCTGAAGCTTCACGAGCATCTGCTGTATTTTTTGCCTCTGAGCTTGGCTGGGATCCGTAATTCTTAAAGAAGAGGCTAATACCGATGATGAGTAACAAGGCGAGTCCAAGAATCGCGAGGGGTTGCGCCATTTTCTTACCATCAGGATGCCCAGATGATGATTGAAGTTGGTTTAGACCTTTCTTCCGCTTTCTGTTTGATCGGGCCTTTGGAGATGATCCGCGTTTTTCGCTGATGGTGTCTTGGTTTTTTTTAAGATAGCCAATATTGGTGATATCTTCATCTGGTATTAGAGAATCGAGTAATTCACTGGCATCGATTTGAAGGTATTCACTGTATTGAGCTAAGAAGCTGCGAGCATATGAGGTTGGTAAAGCCGAGTAATCGTTACTTTCCAATGCAGCAATCGTTGCTGATGGGATACGAGTGGATTGCTCGATATCTTTACAAGTAAGATTTTTGAGCTCGCGGGCCTTGAGTAGCTGTTGGCCAATGTCGGTATGTTCACTCATAATATTGAATGCATGCTTTCGGTAAATGGAATCGCCTGAGAGCAATGAGCGGGACGCTAGCGGTATAAATGGTTTTGCTCAAGCATTGAAACGGCGAGTTCACGATCTCGATTATTCAGCCAGTTTAGAAAGGCACTGAGAAACCGCAAATAGCCCAAATGTCGCGGTGATGTGAGTGATACTGCCGAATCCAGAAACGCAGTTTAGACGATTGATTGCGTCTGTCTTGCCGATTGGCTTTTTGAGTGACACCTCGCCATCGCATTGCTCAAAAACGGGGGATTCTGATGAGAAAATACAGCTGATGCCAAACTTTCGTCCTTTGATCTTTTTCTTGGGGTCTGCACCAGCATGAAATCCGTAATCGCTGCGCATGATTTTACGAACTTGATTCATGAGGGTGTCGTTGTAGCAGCGTGTAATATCATCAATGCGAATCTGAGTAGGGTCTCGCAATCCTCCGGCGCCCCCACAGCTGATCACAGGAATATCGTGTTCTTTGCAGCTCGCCAATAGAAGTGACTTAGCGCTCACGTGGTCAATGGCATCAATGAGGTAATCAAAATTATTACTGAGGATATCCTTCGCATTGCGATCAGTAAAAAAAGTCTCTAAACATACAACCTTACACTCAGGATTGATGGCTTTGACTCGGCTGGCCATCGAGGCTGTTTTCTGGCGACCTATTTCGCCGTCCATGGCATGGAGTTGGCGGTTAATGTTGCTGACACAAATTTCATCAAGGTCGACCATCGTGATGCGACCCACCCCAGATCTTGCCAGAGCTTCAACACACCATGAGCCGACACCCCCGATGCCAACCACGCAGACGTGGGCATGTTGAAATTTGGTCATCGCCGTTTTGCCGTATAGCCGCTGTATACCTCCAAATCTATCCATAGAATCAGTCGTGTAAGGTGTCATCAATTTTCAACGAGAATTAGATCAATCCTTGCTGGCTGGCAAGGTAAAGGCAGGCGTGTATTTTAACATCCACCAGTCGGTCATTCGCTTGTTGGCGATGTATCCATGCATCAAGCCCAGCGATAGGCACTCGATGAACGACGATATCTTCTTGTTCAGTGCCACCGCCGCTATGCTCTTGGGTAAGTTCAGTTGCAGCAAAAAAGCTTACCATTTCTGTGGTCATGCCAGGTGAGGTAGGGCTGCTCATGAGAGGTGTGATCTTCGCAGCTCTGTAGCCGGTTTCCTCAAGCAGCTCGCGTGCTGCTGTTTGGGCGAGCGATTCATCAGAGAATTCAGCTTCATCACCTGCGAGACCCGCGGGAATCTCAATAACATATGCCTGGAGGGGGATACGGAATTGCTCCACAAGTATGATCTCATGGTCATCGGTAATGGGCAAAATGCCAACAGCTCCTGTGCAGTTTGTCCGTGCTGCGTATTCCCAGTGGCCGCGTGCGTAAAGACCAAGAAAGGTGCCTTCGCTGAGCAGTTTAGTTTTCATGGGTTTCTGATCCATGTCGAGTGCTAGGCTTGTTTATTCGGTCTCAGGTCTTGCGTCTCGAGTGAGAAGCTCTTGCAGCGCCTCAGCGGCTGATTTTTTCTGGTAGAGTATTTGGTATACCGCATCGATCAGCGGAATACGCACGCCGGTCTTGTGGCCAAGATCATAGATTGATTTTGTGTTGGGAACACCTTCTGCGACCATGCCTAAGTTAGCAACAATGTCATCGAGGCTACCACCTTTGCCCAACGCCTTACCGACTCGGTTGTTTCTTGAATGGGGGGAATAGCATGTGGCCATTAGATCCCCTACACCAGACAAGCCGATAAAGGTTTCCATTTGTCCTCCCAAGGCAATCCCTAGTCGAGCCATCTCTGCGAGTCCGCGTGTTACGAGAGCTGCGATTGCGTTGTCACCGAGGCCAATGCCGTCTGCAATGCCGGCGGCTATGCTGAAAATGTTTTTAATAGCACCGCCTAGTTCAATCCCTGCAATGTCGTCACTGGTATAGCAACGAAAAAAAGGAGCCGTGAAGACAGCCTGTAATTGCTCACCAAGTTCTTTGTCCTTGGCTCCAATTACAGCGCAAGTTGCCAGATTGCGGGATACTTCTTCCGCGTGGTTTGGCCCTGATAAGACGGCGAGTGGATTATCGGGAAGATGACGATGAATGATCTGGCTCATGCGCTCACCATCGGGAGAGATACCCTTGGCGCAGGAAACGAGCACGGTGTTTGCTGGTAAGCCAATAGAGGCAAGCTGAATGGCTGTAGCCTCGGTTGCTGCTGTCGGAACAACAAAGAGAACCAGGGGGAAGTCCTTGCAACGTTCGATGTCGGTGCTGGCAGTGATCTTAGTGTCTAAGCTAAGGTTGGGGATATAGTGTCCGTTTGAATGGTGTTGATTAATTTCATCGACGGTTTTCTGATTTCTACCGATGAGGCAAACCTCGTCTAACCTGTGTGCTAGCAAACAGGCTAGGGCGGTGCCCCACGATCCAGATCCAAGGATAGCTGCGCGTGTGATCATTTGGTTTTTTTAGAGAATTGGTGTTCGCTGCCATTGATCAGTGCTTTGATATTGGATCGGTGTCTCCAAACAGCAAGTAATGCGATGACGATACAAAAGACAAATAAGGGTTTGTTCCAGCTGCCATCGGATAATTTGTCGTGATACCATGAGCCGAAGATCATGACGATAGGCAGGCAAACAGCAGCGCCTATGCTTGCGATAGAGACGTATTTGGTGGTGAAAAAGAGAATCACCCATATCGCGATCAGTATCAGAACGGCAGCAGGCATGAGCGCGATCAGTGCACCACCTGAGGTGGCGATACCTTTTCCTCCTTTAAAGCCAATCCAGGGTGAATAGTTGTGCCCTAAAACAGCGGCAAGAGCGGTGATGATTTGCAAAATCTGTGCCTTTGTTTGGTCGAGTTCAATGGCGTAGGGCTCAAGTGCGTGCAGAGTCATTAGGTTAGATTCTCCAGAATAGGTGAAAAGACTGATTCCGAGTATTGAGGGGATGAGGCCTTTAAGCAGGTCGAGCACAAGGCATGCGATACCATATGGCTTGCCGACGACACGCAGCACATTGGTGGCCCCAATGTTACCTGAGCCGTGCTCACGAATGTTGATTCCCTTTGATTTGGCAATCAGCAGACCGAAGGGGATGGAGCCTGCAAGGAAGGCGATGATGGGTGGGATCCAGATTGGCATATGAATGTGAGGCGGGATGTAACTGAGTGAGGATGGTAGATTGAGAATTTAAAAAACCCAATGACTATTTTTATCGATCCTGCTGCAAATAAAGATCATCAATCTGATTTTGTGGTTTGGCTGGGTTGACGAAAGGAAAAATCCCATTCAACGTATGGTTTGTAGTGACTAGGAAACTTTGTAGTCGAGTGATTGATTGGTGTGCGCATGGCTGTATGGCAATGATGCTATTGCTCAGCATTGGCTCAGTCGTGACGTTGCAAGCGGCTTCAGATTATGAGCTGGCACCGATAAAATACTCGGACTCGAAAGATAATAATACCATTACTCGAATTCAGGAGGGTCTCGATGGGGGGACATTGAACTTGCCTGGCAATACACCAAGAGAGCTGCTCCAATCCTTGCTTGCTGAGCTTAATATTCCAGTGTCCTCACAAGTCTTGGTTTTTTCAAAGACAAGTTTACAACACAGAATCATTACACCGACTAATCCACGGGCGATTTACTTTAATGATGACTTTTATGTAGGCTATGTGCCAGGTGGCATGATTGAGGTTGTTGCCTGTGATGATGCGAAGGGTATGATGTTCTATAGTTTCGACGTTAATGCAGTGCCAAAAAAGCGTAGGTTTATGCGTGATCAAGAGTGCATGACCTGCCACGCCTCTAGTAATACGATGAATATTCCAGGCCTACTGGTGAGGTCTGTTTTCACCGATCAAGACGGTCAACCTTTGTTATCTTGGGGATCATTATTGACGACACCTGCCAGTCCAGTTGAGCAGCGATGGGGGGGGTGGTATGTGAGCGGAAACAAGGCGCAGGTTAAGCACATGGGTAATCAGTGGGTTGATCATCCTGAAGTCGGCAGGGACGCTTACGATGAATATCACAATCATCATGTCAGTAATTTGAGTGAGTTTTTTGATGCGCGCAAATACCTCACGGATAGTAGTGATATTTTGGCACTAATGATCATGGAGCACCAGATACAGATGCATAACACCTTATCAGCTGCCAAGATGCGGTATTTGCGCTTAATCTATTTAGACAAGGCAATTCATGGGGGTAAGTCCTCGCCGTCAGCAGAGAGGCTAATCTCGGAATGTGCGCAATCAGTTCTCAAAGCCTTGATGTTTGCAGATGAGGTCAGGCTGCCGGAGGATGGAGTCGAAGGTTCTGATGTGTATCGCAATAGTTTCATGGGCTTAGGGCGACGGTATGATGGTCATTCCCTGCGCGACTTGCGGCTTGAAAAAAGAATGTTTAAATACCGATGTAGTTTTATGATTCATAGTAAGTCGTTTGAGCAACTTCCTGATGAAATCAAAATCCCAGTGCTTGCCAAACTACATGCAATCGTAACGAACAAGGAGACGCCGAGTGATCTTCCTCTTCTAAGTAGTAGGGAAAAAGAACGTATCCACGATATCTTGTCGCATACGCATTCAGCTTATCAGGCTGTGATGCTACGATAGATTTATAGGCCGCGGCGTTTAGCTTTGCTGGGCTTCTTAAATTCGAGGTAAGTGATGCCAGTGACTTTGTTGGTGCCTGCCTCGTATGTCTCAACATTCATTTTTTTGAGTGTCTGCATCTTATCCACGGTCATTAAGTCAGTGACATGAAAGCGTTTGAGGAGTCTTCCTTGGACATCGTATCCAGCTACCTGCATCAGGGCACCGTATTTTTTATGAACCCAAATGTAAACGAGGGCGTAACGACCATCCTTGCCAGGGTTACGTAGACGAAGTTTGTAGCATGATTGCATTTTGATCTTATCTTCTCCGACGACCTCAGCATCTTTCCAGTAGAGGAATCGAAGTGAGAGATCTTCGTAGGTGACGTCGCTATTTATGATAGCTTCACCAATTTTTTTAGGGGGGAATGGCGTGGCTTTGCCTTGTTCTGTTTCGTAGAGTTTTGCCTCACCTTCCTGAAGTTGCATATGAAAGCCACTCCAGGTGTTGTTGGTGTGAAATTGAAAGGTGATATCCTCTCCCTTCAAATGAAGTGAAAGGGGGGTGCGTTTGCCGTCTTTACGAATATGGCCATCAAGTTTTCCATGTTGGAGTGTAGTGCCGAGACGTATGCCTTCGAGTAGCTTTTCAGCGCTTGTCTCCGCATTGGCATTTGAAGCGCTACAAATGCTTGTGATGAGCACGGCAGTGACCAGGAAAAGAGAAGAGAATGCTTTTGGAGAATGATTTGGCATGGTGATATTGCTAGATATGTAACCCTTAAGACGGTCAGGACAACAGAGTTATTCACAAAATGCACTTTTTCACCCCAAAAATCAAAATGGGGCTTGAGCCATAGATGCCATGTGGATTGGATGTGACCTGTATCCGGTCTCTTAAGAGAGCACCTTTGTAATATTTCCATATCATGAGCCTGCGCCACCAACTAACTGAAGTTTTAACTGAATATTTGCCTGCCAACCCGAAGGAGGCGATCAAGGGGACAGAGTTGATTCGTCTGCTGCGCATGAAGCTGGAAGGTAATTATTCTGACGCTTCGCTTCGCTACCACTTTTCGATCATGTCCTGTGATCCCGCATCGCCCATTGCGAAGGTGGAGAAGGGGCAAGGTTATTACCGTCGTACTGCAGCGGCGCCTGCACTTTCAACAGCGCAAGAGATTTTCTCCCAGTATCAGGGTCGCCTCGACGATATCGAGGGAAATCATGAGGAGGTAGATCATGCCATGATGCGCATTCGCAAGTTCCGCGCAATTGTTAACAAGTGGTGCGATGTGAACGGTAGGTTTCCCTTCGCTTTTAGAGAGCCCTTTGGTGCCGATGCTCCTATTGGTAACCTTTGGAAGTTTCCGGAAATGATTTTGGTTGATTGGGACAATGGAGACGAAGTCGAGTCGGCACGCTCGATGATCAAGCTGAAGTCACAGTTGGGCTTGCCGCCGTTTAAGATGCATGCGGCTCGTTTGCGTATTTTGCCAGCTCACCACAGTTTTCGTGAGGATTTCTTTCAGGCACTGAGTGCTTCTGAGTGGGCACAAGGGGGAGAGCTCATCTATGCCGCACCCATCGAGGATGAAGCACTTGCTGATTCAATCCGCCAATTGAGTGCCACGTTTGGTATTGGGGTGACCACGTTTGGCTTAACGGCAGAGATTCTTGATGACCTCCCTCGACCAGCGAACATTATCAATGCACATCCTCGTGAGACTGAGGCATTGATGGAGCGTCTGGATGTGACTCGTGTATCCATGGCTAAGTCACGTCCGCATGTCGATTGGAGTGCTTTGGAGGGTATTCGTGGTGATAGTGCTGATGTCGATAAGCTTCTTAATTGGCTCTCAGGCAGTGTTGAGATCGGTCGCATTCTGCCATACC
>ENA-UOYH01000024-UOYH01000024.1-marine-metagenome-genome-assembly--contig:-NODE-24-length-68234-cov-4.079464_pt1 | contig 68234 bp, 61 predicted proteins | sample MGYA00238175_ERZ767261 | MGnify/ENA primary metagenome ERZ767261 (study PRJEB28946, sample SAMN06267185) | marine metagenome | isolation source: Columbia River Estuary | place: USA:Columbia River Estuary...
TGCTTCAGAAGCTGAGCCATTTGTTTTACATCCTGGGGAATTTGTTCTAGGTACGACTTTTGAGAAAGTATCTTTGTCCAACAAGGTTGTAGCAAGATTAGAGGGAAAATCTTCACTTGGCAGGATAGGATTACTTATCCATTCTACGGCAGGTTTTGTAGATCCTGGATTCTCAGGTTACTTAACACTAGAGCTATCTAACGTAGCCAATTTACCAATAATGATCTACCCAGAAATGAAAATTGGACAAATATCTTTCTATTACTTAAATTCACCTTCAGAGTCAACATACGGGTCTGAAGCATATGGAAGTAAGTATCAGGGACAAGAAGGTCCAACTCCAAGCAGAAGTCACAACGACTTTAAAGAATAATGTTTCCAGGAGTTGGTACGTTAATAAATGGTGTCGGCGTACTCGTCGTTGGTCTTCTCTCAAGGTTATTTTTCAAAAAGAGCATCAAAAATTTTGAAAAAAACTTACTTCCTCTAGGATTGTTAGTTTTAGCTTTAGGTTTGAGGGAGTCCCTTAAAAGTCCTGATTATGTTCGTTTAATAAATTTTGAGGTATCTGGTTTTATATTTACCATTTTTGCTGTAATTATTGGGGCATTAATAGGAAACTATCTGCAAATTGAAAATCAAATTAAAAAATTTGGAGACTATCTCTATAACAAGTTTGAAGATTCTCAATTAGATCAAAGTAAATTCATTGATAGCTACATATCCACAACTCTGATAGTGATCACTGGTCCACTAGCAATAATTGGTCCTTTCTTTGATGTAGTTGAATCTAATTTGGAACTACTTTTAATTAAGACTGTTTTAGATTGTTTTTTAGTTATTTTTATAACTTCTAGTGGGGGTAAGGTGCGGTCTATTCTGGGATATCAATATTGATTTATCAAGGATTCTTTACTCTTTGTGCCTTCATTATAAATTCAAATATTGATCAAATTGTCTCTGACTCAATTGCAGGTATAGGAGGAATTCTTTTAATTGGAGTTGGAATCAATTTGTTAGGCTTAAAAAAAATCCCTGTGGGGAACTACATGCTTAGTTTGTTTATTCCTTTTCTTTTAGCATTGTAAAAGTTCTTGTAGCCCCTTCAACTCCTTCAAAGAGTTTTTCTAGTTTTAGAGATTCCTCTTCAAATGTTCCTACAACAAAATGTGGCTCTTGAATGTTGAACGATCTGTTTTTAAAATCGATTTCGATAGGAACATATGGAATATTCATATCTTTTGCAATATAGTAAAAACCGCTTCTAAATTGAGAAACCGCATAGGTGCCTCCCTCCGGAGTCAAAACTAAAACAAAATTTTCTAATTTAGAAAATTCTTCTATTGCACTCGCAATATGGCCTTTAGCTTCGGTTCTATAAACTGGTATTCCACCTAACCTAACCAACATTCTTTTCTGAAACCAACCTAATGGCCATGGTATTCCTAGACGATCAAGGTTTTTTGAAAAAGTAATTGGACTTGGTAATCGTGTGAAAACCCACTTTGCACCAAAAAAGTTAACTTTTAAATCTAGCGCTAGAACTGTAAGTAGCCCATACCAGGCATCTCTCATCGCAGTGTGAGGTACGCCTACTAAAACCATTTTTTTGTAATTAGGTATCTCACCATTTACATCCCAATTTGAGATTTTAAGTATAAATCTTCCTGTCGGACCCAGGATTCTTCTCTTTTTTTCGATTACATTACTAGGAAGTGGATTCATTTCTGAACCAGATGCTTAGCTATTTGAACAGCATTTAGTGCTGCACCTTTTAACAAATTATCCGAAACACACCAAAAATTAATAATCTTTGAACTAGACAATCCCATTCTTAATCTTGACACTAGAACATCATACTTGTTTTCAGCATCTAAAGGTGTTGCGAGTGTTTCCGACCAATACTGTACTCCTTCAAAATTATTCAATTCTTGTATTGCTTCATCTGTATTAATTTCATTTTCAAAGACTGCTGAACAAAAGACTCCATGACCAGTTAGAACACCTACTCGAGCATTTGATGGCTCAACAACTAGTTCTGGTATACCTAATATTTTTTTTGACTCATGAACAAATTTCATCTCTTCATCAGAATATCCATTGTCTAATAGGTTCCCTGCCAGAGGAATAACGTTTCTTGCTATTGGCCTTGTATAATATCCATCTTTATACTCTGCTAAAGATTTATCATCTAAAGATTCCTCTTTTCTTAAAGAACTAACAGCTTCAGAACCAGAACCAGATACAGCTTGATAGGCAACGGGCGTCATGCTGACCAAACTAAACTTATCATGTAGGGGTTTTAAAGCCATTACTAGCCCCATTGTTGTACAGTTTGGGTTCGCAATTAACTTGGTAGTTGACGTAATTTCATTTTGATTTATTCCATAAACGACAAGTGGTACTTCTTCGTGTAGCCGAAATGCAGAAGAATTATCAATTACATAACTTCCTTGGGATGTAAAGTTTTCGGCAAAAGTTTTAGACCTTTCCCCACCAGCAGAAAATAAAGCAATGTCATATTTTTCAATATTCTCAGAATTTAATTCTTTGATTACTAAATCTTCATTGTTAACTGTAAGTTTTTCTCCTGCAGATTTACTTGATGCAAATAAGTGGAACTCTATATCTTGAGGAAGAAGTCTTTCACACTGTTTAATAATATTTCTACCGACTAATCCAGTCGCACCTACAATTGCTATTTTCATTTAATCTATGATAAATTCATCATGTAGAACTTCAATAGCTTTTTGCATATCATTTTTTGAAATTACACATGATATTCTTATTGGGGAAGTCGAAATCATTCCTATATTTATTTCATTAGATCCTAGTGTCTTAAACATTTTTGATGCCACACCAGATTCAGATTTCATACCAGCACCAATAATTGAAACTCTTGCTATATTTTCATCTTTATCAGAACCTTCAGCCTTTAGGTCTTCACTGAGATGTAGAAGTATGTCCATAACCTCGTCTTTTTGTTCCTCCGGGGCAGTAAAGCTGATATCGGTTTTTGAATCTTTAGAAACGTTTTGAACAATCATGTCGACATTTACACCTTTATCAGAAAGGTAACCAAAAACACTTCCTGCAATACCTGGTTGATCGGGAACACCAAATAGTGTAAATTTTATTTCCTTGTCGTTGTGGGTTACTCCACTAACAATTGCCTGTTCCATTACCTGTTCCTTAACTGTTGTTCCCATACCATCGCTAAAAGTTGGTCTCACGATTATAGGTACATTATACCTTCTGCCGAATTCAACTGACCTTGCCATTAAGACTCTTGCACCCGTTGAGGCCATCTCAAGCATTTCATCATAAGTTATTTCTTTTAATAGCTTTGCTTTATCAGTAATTCTTGGATCTGCAGAAAATACTCCCTCAACATCTGTATATATCTCACATTTTTCAGCTCCTAAGGAAGCTGCTAAAGCAACTGCGGTTGCATCAGAACCTCCTCTACCTAAGGTTGTTATCTCTCTAGTGTCTGGATTAAATCCCTGAAATCCAGCAACGATAACAATACTTCCTTTCTCTAGACCCTCTTTTACTCTTTCACCTGAAATTTTTTCGATTTCAGCTCTTCCGTGTCGTGAAGTTGTGATAATTCCAGCTTGAGAACCCGTTAGTGAGTAGGAATCATAACCAAGACTATTTAAATGCATTGCGAGTAGTGACATTGTTATTCTTTCGCCAGCAGAAAGTAGCATATCCATCTCACGAGGTGAAGGGGTCTCCGAAAGTTCATTAGCTAGGGCTATTAATTCATCTGTACTAGAACCCATTGCAGAAACTACTACTACAACTTGTTTACCCTCTTTTTTCGCACTAATTATTTTTTCTGCAACTATTTTAAGCGAATCGGGGTTCGCTACACTTGTTCCACCATACTTTTGAACTATTAAACTCATTGGAAACATTCTAATGAACTATTTGAAGATATAACAGACCTAGTACTCTAGTTTGTAATGAGTATTGACTTACATTTACATTCAGAGAACTCTGATGGAACAGATAGTCCAGAAAGTATCATCGAAAAAGCTATCGAGATACAGCTTGAGGCTATCTCTATAACAGATCATGAATACCTTACTAATGTGCCTACAAGTGAAAATATAGAAATCATTAAAGGAGTCGAGGTCAGCGTTTCTTGGGAAAAGTTAGAAAAATCTAATCCCTATGCTGGAATACATTTACTTTTATATTTTGTTGAAGAGAAATCACCGGTAAATAGTTTTTTGGAAGAAATAAGAATATTAAAAAATATTAGAAACTATGAAATTATTGAGAACTTACAAAATGAAGGTCTTGATATTAATAAATCTGAATTGAGTAACTTTAAAACACAAGTTCCGGGACGACCTCATATCGCAAGTATCCTAAAAGATAAAGGGCATGTTAGTTCAATAAATGAGGCCTTTATAAAATATCTAGGTAATGGAAAAATTGGAGATTCACGATCTCATCAACCTAATATTGAAAAAATAATTAACCTTGCTCAGGAATCAAAATGTTTAGTGTTTTTAGCTCATCCACATACATTGATGAGCAATGATAAGTATTCAAAAAAAGAAAACTGGATAAATGACTCTTTTTTTGAACTTGTTAAAGAGTTGTCTGAGTTTGGAATTAATGGTTTAGAAGCGACCTACTCTAGTTATAGCAAAAATGTTACCAATCAAATTTCTGAAGTTGCAAAAAAACTAAATCTACTTGAATGTGGTGGCTCAGATTATCATGGTGATATAAAACCAAATATTAATTTGGGATATGGATATGAAAACACTCCAATTAAAGTCCCTTATGAATTTTTAAATGACATGAAGGAAAAACATGGACAACTCTAAAAAACTCCTTGGTTCAATTTCATTAATAACAGTTTCTTATTTAATGAGTCGTATTCTAGGTTTCTTTAGAGAAATTCTTCTTGCTCAGTGGACGGGTGTTACTAGTGCTTCAGATACTTTAGATTTAGCTTTTATAATTCCTGATTTCTTATTTTATTTATCAGCAGGTGGGTATCTTGCCATTACCTTAATACCTATTCTCAGTGACCTCTCAAAAAATAAAGAATCTGAGCTTAACGATTACTTTGTCTCACTTCTTTATGGATTATCATTGATATTTATTGCGATTTCTTTTCTTTTCTTCTTATTTAGATATCAAATTGTAAGCTTATTGAATGTTGAGAATCCAGATTTATTTATAAAACTATTTACACCTATAGTTTTTAGCCAGGCTTTTTTCTTTATTGGTGCAATTTTAATGTCATTCCAATATTTTAAAAATGATTTTAAGTATGCAGCACTAGCCCCAGTTATTTATAACCTTTCAATCATTTTGTTTGGTTGGTTTTACTCGACCTCCCCTGAATCAACAGTTTATGGATTTGCTATTGGAGGCCTAGTTGGTTCAATCATTGGACATCTTTTTCTTCAAGTATTGGGCGCAAAAAATAATGGTCTTATCTTCAAAGCCTTAAGGCCAAAAATTGAACATGTTACACAGTACATAAAGATTTCTTTTCCATTAATCGTTGGGCAGTCCATTGCGGTAGTAGATGAACAGTTATTCAGATATTTTGGATCACTCTTGTCAACGGGATCAATAGCATCTTTTAGATACGCAAGAAGAGTGGCATTAATTCCTGTAGGCGTAATTGCACAGGCTGTTGGAGTGGCTAGCTATCCTACTTTATCAAAATTATTTGTAGATAATAAATTAGATGAGTTCAAGTTGCTAATAAAGAAACAGTTATCAGCTTTAGCTCTAATTAATACCGCTGTTTTAATCATTTTTTTAACAAACTCAGAAAACATTATCGAGATTATTTATCAGCGCGGATTATTTTCTGCTGAAGATACAAATAGAGTATCATCAATTTTTACGCTTGTTGCCTTTGGACTAATCCCATGGTCTCTAAATCAAATTATCACTAGAGCTTACTATGTGCAAAAAAATTACTGGTTCCCTGTTTGGGTTGGAACAATTATTACCCTTGTTACAATTCTTATTTTAAAAATACTTAGCAATCCATCAGGGGAAAGTTATGCAGTAATCATTATTTCATCACTTTGGGTAAATACTTTAATCTTGTCTTTTTTCCTTAAAATTAAAAATGATCGACTTATTGATAGAAATCTATTATTGGACTTCTTAAAAATATTTTTATTGGGTTTAATGGGATATTTTTTAATTATCAATTTTGGGTTGTACTCTGGTGGACCATTTTTTGAGCTTATATTTGATACATTTTTTATCTTTTTACTTATATTGATGTCTCTCCTTGTCGTTAAAATGAAATATATTAATCTGAAAAGGACTCGTTAATGCAAAAATTTCCACTGAAAAAAGGTTTATCAAGTGTTGAATCTCTACACGAAGAAATTAACGAATATATTGATGTGCTAATGGGCCATATCAATCCACCAATTTCAGATGGTATAGACACATTATTTGAAGTTAGTAGTACGTACTTAGCAAGAGCTAAAGAAATAGAGATAAAACTTCTTGAAAGAGAAAGAAGTGGTTCAATTTCAACGGGTGATGATCTTAAAAAATTTAGAACCGGTGAATTAAGAAGCTTTATAGAATTGTGTAAAAGTGCTCAAAACCAGGGCTCAAGAAGAATTACAGTAGCACTTAGTGAATTGAATCTTAAAGAAACTTAAGTTAGATCCTCTACATCAAAAATTTCCTGTGCAACGCTTAAACCTTTTTCCTGAATGTTTTTCTTTGTGTCCAAGCTGAGAGTAACTTTAACTATAATCTCTAAACCCATCATTTTGGCAATTATAGATTTAAGTAAATCAATAATTTCCTCAGATTTCTTTAATTCTTCAAACAAAAATTCATTTTCTTTATCAACAATTAAATTAATAACATCCTCTTCTTCAACATCTGCTCTAACTGCTGTTAAGTAGGAATACTTTCTTGGAGTTAACTCTTGTTTCATTTCTTCAAGAATTTTTGGCCAGAAAACATCAAAATTTCCAAGTGATTCTTTTTTAGGTGTCGAATTTTTTTTACTGATATTTTTTGGAATACTAGTTTCAGATAGAGTATCTTTTTTTTCTACTTGAGGAGAATTCATTTTTGTTGGCATAACTTCATTTTTTGAAAGCTTTCCTTCGAGAAGGTCTATTCTGTACCCGATAGTTTTTACATCTGATCCTAGTTCAGGCTTAATAACTTTCATTAAAAATAACTCAAGTTTGAGATGTTGTGATGTGCTGTTAGAAAGATTTTGATTTAGGTCGTCAATTAAGTCAAGAATTCTGATTAATTGTTTTGCATTTACTTTCTTATCAGCGGTTTCCAATAAATTTTTTATATTTGGAGTTAGGCTATCTAATTTTTCATCATTGGGAAGATATTTTAGGTAAAACATATTTCTGAAGAATTCTGAAATGGACTCCATTACATCGCTTGGCTGAAGTCCTTTTTTATAAGCATCCCTTATCACTGCAAGAACTGCGGCTGTATCCTGAGTTTCAATTGAGTTGATGATTGTTTCGAATTCTTTTGTGCTGAGTTTTCCAAGTATTCCATATAAATCGTCAACAGTTGTTTTTTTTCCAAAAGTATTATAAGTTTGCTCGAAAAGATTTATTCCATCTCTTAATGATCCATCAGAAAATGTAGCGATGATTTTTAACACATCTAACTCAAGTATCATCTTTTCTTTTTTCCCGATCTCCTGAATCGTTTTAACAATATCTTCTTCCGATATTTTCTTAAATACAATATGTGTCGTTCTGCTCTTCACAGTTTCCAGTACCCTTTCAGGTTCTGTCGTAGCCAGAATAAAGATAATATGTTCTGGGGGCTCTTCTAATGTTTTGAGAAAAGCGTTGGATGCTGCATTTGAAAGCATATGCACCTCATCTAGAATATACACTCTTTTTTGTCCAGGACTACTAGCAATAAAGTTCACACTCTCATTCATGTCTCTTATATCATCAACTTTATTGTTTGAAGCCGCATCAATTTCAGTAATGTCGAAAATTGGATCGCATCCAAGTTGAGTTGCAATAATTCTTGCTAAAGATGTCTTACCAACACCGCGGGGACCTGAAAACAAATAGGCATGTCCTAAATTATCTTTTTTAATTTGTTGAGTTATTAAAGAGACAGCTTCTTCTTGACCTACTAGTTGGCTAAGTTTCTCTGGTCTATATTTTCTGTACAGTGCTTGTTGCATATTATTAAATGGTAATAGATTTCTCTTCTATAATGCACCAAAGAATTAAACTTAGTCAAATGAGAATTGGTGTAGATTTGGATGGCGTAGTCGCAGATTTTACAAAAGGCTGGACTACTCAGTATGCTTTAGACTTTGGAAAAGAGATTTCAGAGGAAGAAATAACTGATTGGGGTCTCTCTAAACCTCTTACTCACTTTGAAAAAGACTTAGATTTTTGGAATTGGGCTATGGATATAAATGGCTCATCGATATTTAGGCATTTAGAATTGTATGAAAATTCACAGGAGACTCTAGTAGAGCTCTCAAAGATGGGTCACGAAATAGTCATCATTTCATCTAAACCATGGTGGTCTATTCATGACACTCTCATGTGGCTTGGTGAGAATAGAATTCCAACAAAGGAAGTTCATTTTATTGAAGATAAATGGACAATAGATTGTGATGCATATCTTGATGATGCTCCATATCAATTAGAAAATTTTCTTAAAAAAGTGCCAGAGAAGAAAATTATAAGATTTGAGAGGCCATATAATTCTCATTCTGAAGGAACTTACAGCATTAAAGAATGGTCTGATTTAATTCCTTTGTTAAACTCTTTTTAGTGTTTAATCTAAAAATATGAATGATTCATTTATTCTGAGAGATCGCTTGTGGAGAGAAGCGAATGAAAGAATTACTCTGTCGAGCTATGCAGCCCTATCGGAAAAATCTAAAGGCAGAACTAACCCAGAAGCTCAAGACATGTTTCGTACCGTTTATGAAAGAGACCGTGATCGCATTATCCATTCAAAAGCCTTTAGAAGGTTAAAACATAAAACCCAAGTATTTATCAATCCGGATGGTGATCACTTCATCACAAGGATGACTCACACTTTACAGGTCACGCAAGTTGGAAGGTCTATTGCAAAGACGATGGGGCTAAATCCAGACCTTACTGAAGCAATTTGTATGGGTCATGATGTGGGCCATTCTCCTTTTGGTCATACTGGCGAAGATGCCTTAGATGAACTTCATCCAAGTGGTTGGAGTCACTCAGAAAACTCTGTCAAAGTTCTGGATCGTATAGAAAATCTCAATCTCTCGTTTGAAACTCTCGATGGTATTCGTATACATCCATGGAAGTATGCTGATGAACCAAGCACCCAAGAGGGTATGATCTGCAGATTTGCTGACCGAATAGCTTATCTAACCCATGATGTAGAAGATGCAATTAGGGCGGGTGTTTTGAATCAAAAAGATATTCCTACCTCTTTCATTAAAGACCTGGGACCTCCAGGAAAAAATTGGATTAACAGCTTAATCTCTGGCATTTTTAAAGCTTCATCTAGTGGCAAGGTTGAAATGGATACCGAGGTGGCACAAACTATGCAAGATCTCAGAAATTTTATGTTTGAAAAAGTCTACCTAAGAAAGGGTACTGAAGTACAAAGAGCTGAGTGTAAAAATATTGTTATAAAGCTAGTTGAATATTTTGTAAAAAATTTAGATGAACTACCAGAATCCTATAGACAGGATCAATCAGATATTGAAAATGCTATTGACTACGTTGCCGGAATGACAGACAGGTTTGCTTTGTCTGCTTACGAAAAAATTACTTAAAGTCTGGATCTCTTTTTTCAAAAAATGCAGTCACTCCTTCTTTTAAGTCATCAGATATTAAATAGGAAGTATTCCACAACCTAACATAATCAAGCGCTTGATCCGTAGTTAGGTCTTCTCCTTTATCAAGTACATTTTTTGTGCCTCCAACAATATGTCTTGAATTTGATGCAATCTCTTCAGCTAACTTAATACCTGCTTCATGAAGTTCTTCAACGCTATCATAAATAGCATTGACAAAACGTATTTTGTCTGCGTGCTGACCATCAAAATGTCGACCTGTAAATGCAAGTTCTCTTAAGTCTCCTTTTGAAATAATGCTAGGCATTCTCTGTAAAGCTCCTACATCGGCAACTAATCCTAGTTTTGTTTCTCCGATAGAAAATTTTGTATCTTTTGTCGATAAACGAATGTCACATGCAGATATCATGCTAGTTGCCCCTCCTATGCAGAAACCATGTGCAAGGGCAATCACTGGAACTTTAGAATTTGCAATTGTTGTAAAAGAACCTTGCATGTCATCTATTAATTTCATAGTCTTTCTTCTGTCGTCTGCAGTAGATGAGAGATTTTCATTTAAGTTCATGTCACCCATGAATGTTGCAATGTCAATTCCTGCTGAAAAAGAGTCTCCTTTGCCCAGCAAAAGAATACACTTAGCTTCCTCTTTTTCATTTATTTCTTTTACTAAGTCTGGAATCCCAAACCAAACATCAAAATCCATCGCATTCTTTTTTTCTGGTCTATTAATCCATATATAAGCAACTTCATTAGTAATTTCTTTTATTAATTTCTGTTCCATGTATGTAATCTTAGTAAGATATTTCCATGGATGTATTTGAAGCACTGTATACAACTCGAGCTATGAGGCGTGTTGCTGAAAAACCTATACCTGAGGAAATTTTAAAGCAAATGGTTGATGCAGCTGTTCGTGCTCCAAGTGGAGCCAATAATCAGGGTTGGAAATTTATTGTAGTCACAGATTCAAATATAAAAAATGTACTTGGAGACCTCTATAGAGAAGCTTGGGACTTTTATATCAAAGAGTATTATGAAAATAATCCAGATATGGGTGCATCAAAAGTATTAGATGAAACTAAAGCTGATCAAGTAGTGAGAATTAGTAAGTCTGCTACTTGGTTATCTGAAAATTTTCACAAAGTGCCAGCACAGTTTGTAGTTTTATCAAGAAACGATCCATCAGGATCATCAATTTACCCAGCTATTTGGAATCTTATGTTAGCTGGAAGAGCACATGGTATCGGTACCTGTCTGACTACTGTTCTTGGAATGTTTAATCAGGAGAAAACTTTCGAAGCTTTAAATATCCCAACTGATAAAGGGTGGAGAATTAATGCAGTTGTTACTGCTGGCTACCCACTGGGAAAGTGGGGAGTTGCTAAAAGAGATCCCTTAGAGGATGTCACTTTTTTAAATACTTGGGGCAATAAACCAGGTTGGAATCTAGAAGAACCGCTTTTTAACTACTAGATTCAAAACCAAGCACGCCTGGAGGGAGTCGAACCCCCAACCTTCTGATCCGTAGTCAGATGCTCTATCCAGTTAAGCTACAGGCGCATGGCGGAGAGGGAGGGATTTGAACCCTCGAGGGGACTTTCATCCCCCACTCGCTTAGCAGGCGAGCGCTTTAGACCGCTCAGCCACCTCTCCAGGCTTGCGGAGGGAGTGGGATTCGAACCCACGGTATGGAATACATACAATAGTTTTCAAGACTATCGCCTTCGTCCGCTCGGCCATCCCTCCAAAAAAGGTATAGTTCTTCTACGCGGAGGGAGAGGGATTCGAACCCTCGAAGGGGATAAACCCTTACACGCTTTCCAAGCGTGCGCACTAGGCCAGACTATGCGATCCCTCCAGTTGAAGACCTAAGTTCTTAGTTTACTTATCTCTTACTTTCAAAGAAAGAGGATAATATAACTTCAGATTCATGTGGTAAGATATTTTCTCTAATCTCAACAAAGTGATTTAATCTTGGATCTTGAGGAATGTTATATAGAGAGTATGCGGCACCAGCCTTCAAGTTAGGAACGCCGTATAAGAGTGTTTTTATTCTTGCGTTTACAATAGCGCCGGCACACATGGCATCTGGTTCAACAGTAACGGCAATTGTTGTATCTTCTAGTCTCCAAGTTTCTAAAATTTTTGACGCTTCTTGAATTACTATAATTTCAGCATGTGACACTGGATTCTGGTCAACTTCTCTCATATTGTGAGCTGATGCGATTAAATTATGATCTTTATCAAAGATTGCTGCTCCAATAGGTACTTCATCTAAATTGAGTGCTTTTTTAGCCTCATCAAGAGCTATCCGCATTTTATCTATATCTGATTTGTACTTCATATACCTAAACTAATTGTAGGAGGGATCGCATAGTCCGGCCTAGTGCGCGACACTCGAAATGTCGTGAGTCTATTTAGGCTCCGTGGGTTCGAATCCCACTCCCTCCGCTTTATTTTATATTTATAAAACATTGATAGCTCTAAACTTCTCTAATGATTGAATTTGGTATTTTTGCATTTGTAACTTCTATTACTCCTGGACCTAATAATTCAATGCTAATGGCTTCAGGAATAAGATTTGGAAGAAAAAAATCATTACCTCACTTTTTTGGTATTTGGCTTGGTTTTAATTTTTTATTTTTTCTTGGTGGAAATTTACTTTCGTATGTACCTGATATAGTTTTTGAATATCTTCAATATGCTGGCTACATAGTTATTTTGTACATAGCCTACAAAGTAGCAATGACCAAAACTACAGTCAAAAAAGGCAGCAAAGAGGATAAACCTTTTACTTTTATTCAGGCAGCACTTTTTCAATGGGTGAATCCAAAAGGAGTTGTGATGGCCGTTTCCGGACTCACAGCTTTTCAGTTGCCTCACTTGCAAGCAAATCTAATCTATTTACTTATAGGTGGTCCCTGTGTTCTAACTTGGCTCTACCTAGGAGAAAGACTTCAAAATTTCTTAATCGGTAACAAAAAACTTGAAAGAATCGTTTACGTAATACTCGCATTAAGCATGGTTGCTAGTTTATTTCTGGCTTAGTTTCTTGACTCCAAGTATTTTCGCCAAACTATCTGAAAACTCCACACTGCCATCTGTTTTCTGATTGTTTTCAATCAAAGCAATTAAAATTCTTCCTACAGCTAAGGCAGTACCATTGAGGGTATGCATGGTTGTAGTATTTCCATCAATTTTTGTACGAATATTTAATCTTCTTGCCTGAAAATCAGTTGTATTTGAACAAGATGTAACTTCCCTATAACTTTGTTGACTAGGTATCCAGGCTTCAATATCATATTTTTTTGCTGCCGACGCTCCCAAATCTCCTGTACACACATCGACTACCCTATAAGGTATCTCCAGCTCTTGAAGTATTTCTTCCTCTATAGATAAAAGATATTCATGCTCATCTTTTGATTTCTCAGGATTGCAAAAAGAAAACATTTCAACTTTATCAAACTGGTGCACTCTAAAGATTCCTGTTGTATCTTTACCATAAGTACCAGCTTCCCTTCTGAAACATGTTGAAAATCCTGCGTACCTTAGTGGTAAAGTTTCTAGATCCAAAATTTCGTTGGCGTGTAACGCAGCAAGTGGTACTTCTGAGGTTCCTACAAGAAATAAATCATCTTTTGGAATTTCATATACTTGTTCTGCATCATCTGGGAAAAAACCTGTTCCAAAGAGGGCTTCCTCTCTCACTAAAACTGGTGGAACTGTAGGGGTGAATTCTTTATTTGATAATTTTTCTAAAACCCAAGAAACAAGGTTAAGTTCAATCTTCACAAGGTCACCAAAAATATATGAAAATCTAGATCCAGATACCTCAGCAGCCTTTTCTACATCAATGAGATTTAGACTTTCCCCAATCTCTAGATGATTTTTAATATTTTCAATTTCTTTAATCTCTCCAACTTTTTTTATCTCTTTATTATCTTGATCTGTTGCACCAGTGGGTGATGTTTCATCAACTAAGTTTGGGATTTTAATCCACTGTTCTAAAAATAATTTCTCTTCAGCGTCATATTTTTCATTTAAAAGCTTTACATTTTCACTTAAGACTGATGCTTTTTTTAAAAGTTCTTCTTTTTCAATTCCCTCAGATTGAGAAATTTCTTTACCTATATTTTTTTGTTCAGATCGTGCTTTTTCTGCATCAAATTTTATAGCTCTTTTCTTTTCATCCTGTTGAACAAGAAAGTCGATATCAATATCAAGACCTCTTCTTTCAAGATTATCTTTAAGAGCATCTAGATTATTTCTAAGAATTTGTTGGTCTAACATTAACTATTCCTCAGGGGGGATAAACCCGGATATTGTGAATAAATTATCTTCAAGCTCTTCTTCATTTTCAATCTCTTCAATCTTAATAAACCACTCATATAAAATACCTGGTTCCAGTTCAATATTATCAGTAAAGTAGCTTTTGCTTTCGAATGCTCCTACAGAGCTTACCTTAGCCCTTTTTTCGTAAACCGAATCACCAAACTCATCTGTTACTAATACTAATAAAATAATATCGAATTCTTCTATGTTTCCTTCATTTGCAATTACGACTTGTAGACCTATGGGTTCATTAAGAAAAACTCGATAGTTGTCTTCTGTTACTGCAATCGGACTTGGTAGAAACTGCACTCCAGTAATTGCTACATCTCTTCTTAGGAAAAGCCCCTCCGATGAGTCTCTAGCTTTTTTAACAATTACATCAGCAAAATTAAAAGCACTGCCTTCTAAGCCCGTATATTTAACAGGATAGAAAACAGGTAAAAATAAATTGTCCTCCCTGGACCTTTGTGAAATTTTTTGAACAAACTCTTCATAAGCTTTGTCTCCAATTGATAGATCAACAATGCTTTGTGCAAGTGCTTCTTCAATTTTTAATGATTGAGGATTATCTATCAATGTAATTATTGACACCTGAAAGGTCTCAAGACCTTTAAGCCAAGAAGAAGTTGCTATATTTAGTAATTCTTTTTCAGAACTAACAAAGTCCCCTCCTATATTTTGAACTAAATTATATGCTTCTTGTGAATCCCTAACTAGAGCTGACAATGTTGTCTCAAAAACATCTCTATTGATATCCCTCGAGATGAACTTGTTGTTGTCACGGGTCTATCTGGCTCTGGGAAATCAACCCTCGCCTTTGATATCGTCTTTGCCGAGGGACAACGACGTTTCCTCGATTCCATGTCACCCTACGCGCGGCAATTTGCTGGCCAACTCGAGAAACCTGATGTCGACCGAATCACTGGTTTACCGCCAACTGTGGCGATCGAACAACGCGTTTCACGAGGAGGAGGTAAATCCACCACAGGCACAGTAACTGAGATATACCACTTTCTACGCCTACTCTATGCAAAGCTCGGCATCCAGCACTGCCCCGAATCTGGCGAGGCAGTGATTTCCCAAACCACCGACACCATCGAGAAAAAAATCCGACAGCTTAGCAAAAAACACAAAAATCTTCGTATCCTTGCACCACTGATACGAGCGCGTAAAGGCTACCACACCGATATTGCGATCGCTGCCGCCAAAAGAGGCATCACACAGCTTCTTGTAGACGGCAAGCTGATGGATACCGAAGGCTTCCAGCCACTCAAGCGCTATCAACCACATGACATCTATGCGATTTGTGATTCCACAGAGCAGGCACTTCAAATCGGCAAAGGAACCTGTGCGGTTCTTAAAAGCCCACCGAGTAAAACAAAACAAGTGGAGCTCGAAACCTACAGTTCCTCACGTGTATCTCCTGTCACGGGGAGGTCTTTCGAAGAACCAGACCCTCATCACTTTTCATTCAACTCACACCGAGGCTGGTGTCCGAGTTGCAGAGGCTATGGCATGATCTCATTGTCCACAGCCCGTCATACTAAAGCCAACCAATACAATTCTGAGCTAGAGGCTGAGATTCATGAAAACCTGAGTTCATCAGACCCTGAGTCTCGCTATCTCTGCCCTGACTGCCATGGTGCACGACTGAGAGAAGATTCTCGCCATGTCCTCATTCACGAGCATGCGATCCATGACATCAACGCCCTTTCGGTTGTCGAGGCTATCGATGTCCTTGGACAATGGCAGTTCAGTGGACGAGACAAAATCATCTCGCGTGACATTGTACCTGAAATCATTCAACGCCTTCACTTTCTCAACCACGTGGGGCTCGGTTACCTACAGCTAGACCGCTCTGCCGACACCCTCTCTGGTGGCGAATCTCAGCGCATCCGGCTAGCAGCCCAGCTCGGCTCAAATTTACGAGGTGTGCTCTACGTCCTTGATGAGCCTACTATCGGCCTTCACCCCAGGGACAATGTAAAACTTCTCGATACACTAGAATCCCTACGCCAGCGGGGCAACTCCTTGCTCGTGGTCGAGCACGATGACGAAACCATCTCCCGTGCCGACACCCTCATCGAGCTGGGTCCAGGAGCTGGCGTCGAAGGAGGAACTCTGACTGCTCCCTCCCCCCTCGCAGCTGAGAACTCAGCATCTCGATCCCATCGTAGAACACTCCCCAAGGCTACTGCAAAAACAGGCTGGTTACGCATCAAGGGATGTCATGCCAATAACCTCAAAGAAATTGAGGCCCGTATTCCCCTCGAGCGGCTGAGCGTGCTGACCGGTGTTTCTGGCTGTGGCAAATCTTCCCTAATGCGAGGATGCTTATCTCACGCAGCGGGCAATCACTCGTCACAGGCAGCGAGTTACAGCTCTAAGTCAGGCTTCGACTTGATCAAATCTTGCTTCGAGGTCGACCAATCTCCGATCGGTAAAACCTCGCGCTCTTGCCCAGCCACCTATGTAAAAATCCTAGATACGATCCGCCAGCTCTTCGCTCAGCTACCCGAGGCTCGTGCACGTGGATTTACTGCATCACGCTTTTCTTTTAACAACAAAGAAGGCCAGTGCCCTGAATGCAATGGCAATGGCCGGATCAAACTCGAGATGGACTTCCTCCCTACCACCTGGGTTCATTGTGAAAGCTGCCATGAAATGCGCTACAATGCCGCCACACTCGATATTCGCTATAATGGGAAAAATATCGGTGAGGTGCTAAGAATGAATATTCGTCAAGCCGCTGAGTTTTTCAGCGCTGTACCTAAACTTCACCGTACACTCAGTTTACTCTCTGACACGGGACTCGGCTATCTTCAGCTCGGCCAACCAAGCCCAACACTTTCAGGAGGTGAGGCACAACGCATCAAACTTGTAGCGGAGCTTACCAAAGGAAGAGCTCGCATCAAGGGCACCAAGGCATACCACGCCAACCTTTACCTCATTGAAGAACCTTCTATCGGCCTGCACCAGCAGGACGTCGACAAACTCATCGATGTGCTTCACCGCTTGGTAGATGAAGGGCACACCGTCGTTGTTATTGAGCACCACACAGCCATTATGGCAGAAGCGGACTACCTTATCGATATCGGCCCTGAAGCAGGAGAACAAGGTGGTCGTATCGTTAGCCAAGGTACGCCTGAACGAGTCGCGGGCTCAAAAAAATCACACACCGCGCCCTTCCTCAAAGAAGCCTTGGCCATTCGCTAGATCGGAGATTCATTAGATTAAGTAGTCGCCAGAGCAAGCAATCGATCATGCTCACTCATCATCGGCGCCTAACATATCATCGACACTCAAGGCATTACCCAGGAGAAAATCAGAAGCACTCATTCTACGTGAACCATCCGCTTGGACCGACTTGACCGTAAGCGCGCCCTCACCGCAGGCAACCACCAGCACCCCGTCGATCGTGAGCACTTGCCCAGGCTTGCCAGACTGATCATTCACATTTACCTGAGGGAAGATCTTGAGCCTGCGCTTGCGGCCTTTGCTATCGACAAACGTAGTAGAGGTTCCAGGCCACGGATGGTAAGCGCGGATGCGACGCTCTAGCGCTTTGGCAGATAGTGACCAGTCGAGCTCACCGTGCTCTCGCATTAATTTTGAAATATAACTTACTTGCTCAGGGTCTTGGGGCACTCGCTCGGCATCACCCTCTACCAACTGCCCCAGCACTTTCCGTAATGCCTCCGGGGCTATGTCTGCGAGCCGATCGTGCAACTCACCTCCGGTTTCACATGCACCGATTGGCGTCTTCATCTTCAGGATCATATCCCCCGCATCGAGAGCCTTAACCACATGCATCACAGTAATGCCTGAATGGCTATCCCCCGCATCAATGGCTGCTTGGATGCATGCTGCCCCCCGATATTTGGGAAGCAATGAAGCATGCAAGTTGATGCAAGCTAAAGATGGAATATCTAGTAATTTCTGCGAAAGGATCTGGCCATAGGCCATCACCACGATCACATCTGGCTGCGTAGCCTTTAGTGCTTCGAGAAAATTTTTCTCCCGAGCCGACTCAGGTTGCATGACAGCAACATCATGACTCAGTGCCAGTTCTTTAATGGCAGGAGCGGTCATTACCTGCCTCCTACCAACAGGCTTGTCTGGCTGCGTCACGAGAGCTACCAGCTCATAGGCTTGCTCCATATCATTGAGCAAAGAGCGCAATGAGGGCAGGGCGATATCACCCGTGCCCATAAAAACAATACGAAGTTTAGCCATGGCTTTTGTTTAACCTCACTACTGCCAATTACCAAACCCCAAAATTCAAAAAGGCCCGGTATCACTATCAAAAACTAAGCCCACGCATCTGCTTGACGCCAAAATTCCATGTATAGCGATGATTAGGTTTGAACGTCTTATGCCCAGTCACCGGACTGATATGTTCAGCAGCAACCGCATACTTATAATTACCCGACTTCAGATAAATCTTACGATGTTCCCCCTTCGGAATCTCAATAAAACGACTCTCTGGCCCATCAACACCGACCACAATATCCTGTTGTGAATGATTGTGTATCGTCACCTGCGGCTTCGACACTACTTTTCTCGACGGCTTCCGTCTGAGGTCAGGGTGCGTGTAAGAACAAGACGCTAATAATACGCTAGCGGTAACCATTGCGAGTATGCCAAGACAGCTGAACCTCTTGTTTACGACTGTGCGGACCATAGTTACGTCAACAAAAACCATTGTAAGCTAGCAAGCCAAGAACATCAGCAAGTTAGAAATAAAGGGTGTAGCTACGACTAGCTTCGATCTCCTTATATTTGGTAGTGGGGCTGAAGCCATCAGCCACCGCGCTGTATTTGTATGTACCAGCCTTGACACTAATCGACTCGGACGACCTTGCAGGCACCGTGACATCTCGATACCCTGTCTGCCCAAGGCGCTCCAGCCGAACTGCGATAGGGCGATACAACTTGTTACTAAGCTTCAAGCGCGCCGTCTGCCCCTGAGCTGAGGCGGCAGTCCCAGTTGATACACTCCCACCAGAGCCACATGAGCTCAGTGAGAAGCTAGCGAAAGCCATTACAAGGAGAGCGATTATAATCGATTTATTTTTCATCACTTAGAAGCGCGGCACGCTGATAGTATCTGTGTAATGGGTTCCGTATTCGTTGATAATATCCTGTCTCGACATTCCCCCCTTCTGAGTCATCACCAATCCACGATCTGAGAGCACGGTCATGCCGATCTCGACACCGACCAGTTGGCCTTCCTCAGCCACCTCTGCTGATGCCGCATCAGCCTTTGTAGCGATACCGTTACCCCTGATCACCAGTGAGTGATACTGTTGCAACCCTGCACTTCCTCCAATAGTAAAGCGCTCAACTACGTTGGCGCGCTGGATAAGCAAGGTTATGGTCAGCTGATAGATATTCTCAGCAAGCACATTCTCTGCGGTAAAGTCTAAGGCGTCCGTAAATTGATTCGCCGCTGGAGCAACAGCTGCCGTCAAATTGGCTTGGCCTAGCACATTTGTAAAAGTATCATCAGGATCTACTAGGTGACGATACAAAGTAAAAGATGGGAATGCGCCGACTGCGTTTGCAGCAGCTCCTGAAATTTGATCTCGATAGACTAACCGGTAACTCACGGCAGACACATCACCACCGTTGTCAGCATCGCCTCCGATATCGCCATCATAACGATCAGGAGCCGCGGTAAAAAAGATCAACCTGGGTGCATTAATTATTTTTTTGTTTGCTGGCCCTGCAAGTGTTGTATTTCCGACTGTATCGCCATTTAACTTTGGCTCAACAGCGGCATACAACCACATATTGTCACTGCCATCTGCACGAGCGACTATCGCTTCAAAATCTTGTGTAATGGCCTCGAGCGCTTCTTTGGCTTGGCGACCTCCGAGTACTTTGTCTCGGCTACCCTTGTAACCATCCATTGATACCCCCGTCATGAAGGTCACCATGCCTAATAAAATCACTGTGACCGACATCGCGACCAAAAGTTCGAGCATGGTAAATCCCTTTACTTTCGTTGGTGGGAAAGAGTGAAAATTTATTTTCATAATGAATTAATGACCGTAAACAGCAGTATAAATGTCAGCGCATGATCACCATGTTTTTGGTAGCAACTGGCTTACCAAACGCTGTGGTATCAGTATGATACACCCACGGATCAAAGGTGTCTTCTACATAACTCCATAGGGCTGGTTTAACTTCATAAAATCGGGCCTGAACGGCCAGCACCGCCTCGTCGTAATCACCATCCCAACCCGTCATGGTTTGTGGATCTTGCATGGTATAAACATGCCAAGGATTCCAAGGTGTCACTATCTTGCCATCAGCATCTGGACGCAGCTGCAACAATTTTACGTAGTAAACTTTTCCCTCCAGATTGCCGGGATAAAGCTCCGCCTCAATCTTGTCATTATGAAATGCATCTTTTCTCCTCCTCACAGATGTCTGGATCACATAATCTTGGCCAGGAGTATCTGGATTGTCTGCATCGTATCTGTTACCGGCATTGTAATAGGGCTCCAAGCTTCCGTCCGCGCGCACATTGGCAGGATCACCACGATACTGGTAAACCAACACTGCGTTGTCTCCATGGCACATCCTGATCCACCAGTAAGTTTTTACTAGACCCGAGGAAAAGCCCTCTCCCGGCTTCGCCACGCCCAGCTCAAGCTCAAGTGCGCTCGAAAGCCTGTCTGCTTCCTTGGCGCTCAGTGATTTGTCAATTCCTTTGATGGCAGGGCCAAAGACCACGAGGAATGAGGAAATCATCACAGCCACCATGCCCATCGCTATGGCTGTTTCAACCAAGGTAAAACCTTTATATTTGTAGTCGCGTTTATTGTGAGTGTGTTGTGTTTTCATAACGGTAAATGAAGGTGGGGTCTTAGAAAAATATCTGATCAGGATGGCGAAATACAGAAGTGCGCCCGTTACGCCAAATGACAAAACCTCCAGCGTTTCTCTCACCAGCTCCGCTGGCAGCTGTTGGTTCTGTTTGTCCAGGTGCTAAGCTTCCGGCCCTGATGACAAAGCGTGGTGGATTGTTGCCATATTCAGTATCAGAATCTGGCTCTGGTTTAATAATGATGCCTTGCGAGTTAAATTCATAGGCTCGGCAGTTTTGAATCTGCCCCCCAGGGAGATTGCCACTAGATTGGTCCGTGTTAGGAGCCGTACTTCTGTTACTCAAACTCACTGAATAAAAAACACCCTCGGGAAGCTTCACCCCCTTGGACGCGGTGACCCACTCATCAGCGTCATCTTGATATTGAACCACCATATATCGAAGATTACGCTCACGGTTGAGGCTGTCGGTGCGATTATCAGCATGCATCATCACCCTCGTATTCGTCCCCTTTTCAATCGCCAGCGCCCGCGCTTCAGCAAAGACTCCCTGGGCAATAGGAATACCCGAACTGACGCCACTTGCCTTGCTGAAGTTTTTGATCCCAAAAGAGCCGATGGTCATCAGCACGGCGATGAGCGAGATAACAACGAGCAGCTCTAATAATGAAAATCCGGCAGCACGCATGCGTGCTTGGCGAAATGGCGGAGTAGTTCTCATCGTGGTATTAAAGTCGGGCTGGTTTACGGGTCTTACAGGCTTGGATTGGTTCTTATCAGGTGCACAACTCTTGATTAAGTTAATGAAATCATGATGAGATAAAAGCTTCTTTTCATATACTCTTAGCTCAAAACGGCCACCGCCACAAGTATTCATTGTAAATACATTGTCAAATCGACTAGCCCCCACCATCTTCAGTCTAGAAGAGTATCATTCTGAGGCTAAACTTATCAATCAGGCCGCTTAGCAGATTCGTCATCAATATCTGACGAAAGCCGCTTTCGCTTCCAGAAACGAGTGATGTCGAAACCAAAATAACGCAGACAGGCGATCAGAATCGCAGCCGCAGTGGCTTCATCGATATTACCAACAAAGGGAATATTATCGGGGATAAACTCGATGACCCCCCAAGTCGGATTGAGCAGATAAAATCCACATAGAAGACCAATGAGAGCAACAAAAAATCCTTTCACATAACCAACATAGCCATATTTCTAGGACAGGCAATAGCTGATAAAGCAATCAGCTCACTGCATCAATCAAAGCAGAAACATGTTATTTCTTAGCGTTTTTCTTGGCTGCTTTCTTGACTGTCTTCTTAGCTGCTTTTTTGGCTGCCTTCTTCGCCACTTTTTTGACGGTTGTTTTGACGGAACTGACGTCAATCAGGTCGGACGCACTACTTGATGCCTCCTTCTCCTCAGCCATCTCATCCTCAGCGGCCATCTCCTCTTCGAAACCACCTGTGCCCAAAATGAAGGCCAAATCGTCCATTCCGAGGCTAGTAGCAAAACCTTCATCGCCTAATACATTGGTGACCAATTGAGTTTTCTGATGCTGAAGCACGCGAATTTTCTCTTCCACCGTCTCACGAGTGAGCAAGCGGTAAGCAATCACCTTATTTTTCTGACCAATACGGTGAGTCCGGTCGATAGCTTGGTTCTCCACGGCTGGATTCCACCATGGGTCATAGAGTATGACATAGGAGGCAGACGTCAAGTTGAGGCCGGCGCCACCCGCCTTCAGCGAGAGCATAAACACCGAAGCGTCCTTGGTTGTCTGGAAGCTTTCGATAACACCCTTACGATCTTTTGTTTGTCCTGTCAGGTAATGGAATGGTCGGCTCTCAACTTCAAGGCGTGCCTTGATGATATCAAGCATAGAAACGAACTGAGAGAAGACGAGCACCTTGTGACCCTCTTCACGAAGTTGATCGAGCAAGTAGAACAAAGCGTTCATCTTAGCACTTTCCTCCTTGAGGAACTTAGGATCAATCAAACCTGGGTGACAACAAATCTGGCGCAAACGCATCAAGCCTTGGAGAATAGCGAAAGAGTTTTTCTTCACTGCCTCATCAGAATCAAAGCCTAACAAAGCCTTTTGAATCCGCTTAAGCTCTGCCTTATACATCTCTGACTGAACCGGCTCCATCTCAGCAAAGACTTCCTCCTCAGTTCGAGGTGGTAAGTCCTTGGCAACTTGAAGTTTGGTCCGGCGAAGCAGGAACGGCCTCAAACGTGAAGCAAGTCGACTCTGAGCACCTGGGTCCTTGCGCTTGTCGAAGCGTTTCTTGAAGTAAGCACGGCTACCGAGCACACCAGGCATAGCAAACGCCATCAAGGACCACATGTCCATTAAGCGGTTCTCAATAGGAGTACCAGTAAGCACAAGGCGATTCTTCGAGTTTAGATCACGAGCTGCCTTAGCGGCCTTGGAATCAGGGTTCTTAATCTGCTGACCTTCATCGAGGATCGTGGTCAACCACTTCACCTTAGCTAGTTCTTCACCACAAAGGCGAAGCTGGGCGTAGTTAAGCACAAAAATATCCACCTCGGTTTCAAGGACTTTGAGATCAAGATCATCACGCGTTCGCAGGATCTTAACTCTCAAATTCGGCGCAAACTTTTCAGTTTCAGCATGCCAAACGTCGATAACGGATTTGGGGCAAACAACAAGTGACGGAGCAACCTTGTCTAAGCCACCCTTTTCTTTGGCTTCCTCATCTCGGAGCCATAACAAGTAGGTAATAGATTGGATGGTTTTACCAAGTCCCATATCATCTGCAAGCAAACCTCCGAATCGGTTGGTGGCGAGATAAGCAAGGAAATGATAACCATCGACCTGGTATGGTCGAAGTGTTGCTTGGAGCTCTTCGGGTACAGGTGGCTTAACTTCGATTTGAATTTCGCGAGCACGATCTTTAATACGCTTCCACGCCTTCGGATCAAACACTTCAGCTGCTTTCGGGTCTGCTAATTGAAGGGCATGCATCCGGTGGGTCTCACCAGTCAGGTCAAACGGATCAAGACCGAGGCGGGTAACCGCATCTCGCTGGTCAGCATCGAGCTTGATTTCCAGGCGCATCCAGCCGCCATCATCCATGCGGACATAACCGCCGCGCGCTGCAACGAGTGAACGGATTTGAGCATTACTGAGAGTCACGCCCTCAACATCAATGACGATACGCAGATCGAACCAGTCGATCTCCTGGTTGACGACTTCGAATCGAATAGCTGCAGTGACTGGGTCAGCGAGGAGCGTCAGCAGCTTACCATCCATTTCCGAAACGAGAGACTCAGGCAGTGCCTTGGCCCACTCCGAGAATTTTTCTGGAAACTGCTTGGTAATCCTAGATTTAAAGGCATCCAGTTTTTCATCATAGGTAAGGCCCATTTGAGCCAACAAACCGGGAACTGGATATAGATCTTCGCGAGCGAAGCGCAGCAGCTGCTTACCCTTTACGGGCTTCTGCTCGACGAGCTCCCACTCGTCCTTGATGCGTTTTTCCTCACGTCGTTCTTTCTTCTCAAGAGCTCGGACGTCGATGACAAGGTGCTCGGTCTCGGCCGCGGTCAAGCCTTGTTCAAGCTTCATCTTGAAGCGTGGATACAAATCCAGATCTGTGACTCGCTTGCCCAGAGATTTAGGTAAGCTGGATCCAATTTTCCTCAGAAATTCGACACCTTCCAAACTATCAATGACATCTTTAGGTATATGATAGCGTGGCTGAATGTCGGTCTCGCTGAGCCAACGAGGAGGACCAGAGAATACGGTTTCATCTGACTGGTAGAGAACCTCACGACCAGGAAGCAATCGGACGGAGTGAGTCACATGCTCGCCTTCGGATGTGACTAGCTGTAATGCAAAAGAAGAGGGCATGTATGGATCGTCCTCACAAATCCAGCGCAGGGGCTGGTCTACCACCTTGAATTCACGCTCATCAAGGTTTACTACATAACCGTTTAGGGCTGGTTGCCTGAAAATACGGTTCATGAACTGACATGAGGCCTCATCATCAAGATCGATGCGGGCATCACCCTCGGCTTGGTAGAATCCCAAGAATTGGTCCCAAATTAGCTGACTGGAAGCATCCATGCGCAATGCGGCATCGGCAAAGAGTGCTACAAAGCGGTCGATGTCTGCTTTTTCCCGAAGTGGCAGCCATTCACCTTGCTGATCCCCTTCACGAAACTCGACACGAGCTTCGTTGATAGTTGAAAGCAGGCGGAAAGACGCGTAAACGGGTTTATCCATTGGCGGACGCTCATTTACACTCTCAATGCGGTCATACCATGCAGCGACCTCTCGCTCGCGTTCCCACTCGTGCATCTTCTTTTGAACTGCCTCGAGATCTGTGATCACATTGAGGAATTCAGCATAAGGTAGCTTCTTCTTATAGAACGCATAAGCAATGTAGTTCCAAAACTCAAGAATATCGCCCGGAGGCATTGGCCACAGCTCCAACGGATCGTAGCTGACGATTTCCCAGCGAGGATTCAATCGGACCAAGTCGTGGTCATGAATCTCGCCTTCGATTACATAGCGCCTGTAGCGCTTTTCAAGTTTGTTGACGAAATCAGCCTCTTTGTCATCGAGCTCGCGCTCTAGCTTTTCCTCAATCACATCGATGATTGGAGTATCATCGAATTCATTGGGGCTCTCTGGTAAATCTTCACCACGGTGCATGCGCTCCATCATGGTGGCATACATGCATGCACCAGCTACAACTTGGTCTTCAGCTGTGCAGCTACCAAACCAGCGGTTACCCTGAAGGCGAAGGCTAGTTCTAAATGTGCCGGTCGAGTCCTCTACCCTACCTTGGATGAAAAGATGGTTACCAAAAATTTGGGTTACTGCGCCATCGTCCTGTAAAGCATCGCCTCGATCGCGTGACTTTTCTGGAAAACTGTTAAGAAAGTTGAGTGTTGCTCTATCTGGATTCATTCCGATTAAACCTGTTTAAAATAGGACTGTGTAAGGGTTGAAAAACATGTTGTTACCCTCAGCGGAAGAACCCCTTACAGACAACTAACAAGATGTATTTAATGTCCAAAAGCTGTAGCTAAGATGACTTCGGGCATTTTACCTGATGCAAAATTCGCCAAGCACTTGGGGGGGATATTTTATAACTCGTTTTTGACTATAGGCAATAAAAAGTGTCATCGAAATGCACTTTATCTGAGCGACTCCCTTAATCTGAGGCAAACAAGCATGTAAATGTGTCGACTTTATTATCCTCAAGCCTCGGACTAGCAGCCAATCCTAACGAGTTTGGTCCATCAACCACCTTAGATAACCGGGAGAACCATCCGCCACCGGCAGAGCGATGATTTCTGGTTCATCGTGTGGATGAAGGCTTGATAATTCACGACTCAGCCCAAGAAATGCGTCACGACTTGTCTTGATCACCAACATAAACTCCTCCTCGTGGCGTAGCTTACCTTCCCAGCAATAAATAGAATCCATCGCAGGCATAATATTAATGCACGCTGCGTATTGCTTTCCCACCAAATGTGTGCCAATCTGTCGCGCCTCCTCCTTATCGGGGAAACTGCATAATACTACTAGCGCTTCAGTCATCATCATTAGCTTATGGTAATTAGGCACTTGCTGCAACGAAATCTCATCCACTATGAAATCTGGCTTCCTCGACAAACTCATCACTCGACTCGATCAAGTCGAGCCCGAGGATGTGCAACGACTCATCATGCGCCTCGTCAGAGAAAAGGGCTTTCTTGAGAGTGTTTTTGAGGCACTACAAGAAGGAGTGATGATACTCGACCCCGATGGCCAAATCACCTACGTCAACAAGGCTTGCCTCCGTATTTTCGGTATTGATCCAGTAGCCAGCATCGGCCAATCGCTCTCGGCTACAGTCCGTGGATTTGATTGGGACAAACTCGCAGACCCCGGTCGCGTTGTCAGTCGCGATATGGAGATCCTATACCCAGAACAACGCTATCTGAATTTTTACCTATCTCCAATACAAGGAGAAGTGGAGAAAGCTGAGCATATGCTAGGCTATGTTTTACTGGTGCGAGACATCACACAATCTCGCCAAAAGGCTGAGGAAAATGTTGAGAGCGAAAAACTCAACGCTCTGACCCTACTTGCTGCCGGCGTTGCACACGAAATCGGCAACCCGCTCAACGCGCTCGACATCCACCTTCAATTACTTGAGCGCAAAATCAAAAAACTCACAGGTGAAGAACAAAAGAGCCTTACCCCGCATTTAGAGACAGCGCAGGGTGAAATCCGCCGCCTCGACACCATCCTCAAACAATTCCTTCAAGCGATTCGCCCGACCCAGCCAGAACGAGAACCGCTCCAAATTCATGATTTGCTACGTGATACACTCAGCTTACTAGAGCCTGAGCTTGAGGAGCGTAATGTTAAGGTAAGTCTCGACCTTAGCTCAAGTGCTCCCCTACTACCGCTTGACGGCGGCCAAATCAAACAAGCTCTCTACAACCTCCTTAAAAACGCCTTTCAGGCGCTACCAGCCAGCGGTGGCCGTATTGACATTGCATCTCGTGTGACCGACTACGAGCTCACCCTCACCATTCGAGACCACGGCTCAGGCATCCCCCCAGAAATTATGGGGTCACTATTCGAACCATACCAAAGCACCAAAAAATCAGGATCTGGCTTAGGACTCTTGATTGTTCGCCGTATCGTACGTGAACACGGCGGTGAAATCGAAATTGAGAGCAATACCGGTGAGGGAACCACCGTGAACATTTCCATTCCACGAAAGGACCGCAACGTTAGACTTCTTGAAAACAGGCAAGAGTCATCTTTTATCGACGTTGAATCATCTACCCACTCTGAATAAAATGGCCATGGCAACCCTACTCATCGTTGACGATGAAAAATCAACTCGCGACGGGCTTCGAATGGCTCTCGAGGAAGAGTTTGACTGCTATCTTGCATCCAGCATCAAGGAGGCCATGTCGATTCTCAAGAGCGAGCCTATCGAACTCTTGCTCACCGACCTCAGACTTGCCGGAGACAGCGGTATGGATTTACTTGATCAGGCACTCGCTATTCCAAAGCCGCCGGTAGCTGTCATGATGACCGCTTACGGCTCCGTGGATACTGCCGTGGAGGCAATGCGCCGTGGAGCGTGGAACTTTGTTACCAAACCTCTGAACCTAGACGAAGTCGAGCTTCTGTTAAAAAGAGCATTACGTAGCAGATCTCTGGAAAAAGACAAAGTTCGACTTGAACATGAAGTTCAAGATCTGCGTGCAAAGGCCGGTAGCAGCAAGCATGGCTTGGAAAGCTTGATTGGCAAATCTGAAGCAATGCGAAAAGTTAGCGAACTCGTTACTCAAGTTGCTCCGACACGGGCCACAATACTCATTGAAGGAGAAAGCGGAACCGGCAAGGAACTGGTTGCACATGCCATTCATCAATTAAGTGGCAGACCTGCAGAGAAAATGCTCGTAGTTAACTGTGCCGCATTATCACCACAGCTTCTTGAGAGCGAGCTATTCGGCCATGAGAAAGGGGCTTTCACAGGAGCATCACAACGTAGAATTGGGCGATTCGAGCAAGCCAATGGGGGAACAATCTTCCTCGATGAAATTGGTGAAATTGATCAAGCCACTCAGGTAAAGCTTCTCCGTGTTCTAAGTGAGCGAACTATCGAGCGCGTCGGCTCCAACAAGCCTATCAATGTTGATGTAAGAGTTATCACTGCCACCAACAAGAACTTAAGAGAGCTCGTCAGCAATGGTGAATTTCGTGAAGATTTATTTTTCCGCCTCAATGTTGTCCGGATACTCATGCCCACACTGTGCGAACGTGCTGAGGACGTCGTTATTTTAGCCCAAGCATTCCTACGCGAATTTTCATCAGAGAACAACAAAGAGCTCAAGCCGCTGAGCGATGATGCGCTTGCCATGCTTCGCTCGTATTCATGGCCTGGCAACGTCCGCGAACTGCGCACAACGATTGAGCATGGTGTGGTAATGAGCAATGAGGATGTCATTGACTGCCAGCACCTCCCCTACTTCCTCAATAATACAGAGCAATTTCCCGCGTCAGGCATCACCCACAACTTAGAACACGCAAACCAAAAGGAAGAAATCTCTCTTGCCTCAAACGAGGTATTCGATTTGCATGTATTGGAATTAGGAGCAATTCGCCGAGCCTTAAAACAAACCAATGACAACCGTACTGAAGCTGCTCGCCTGCTGGGTATAAGCCGACGCACATTGCAGAGAAAACTCAAAGACCTCGACGGGCCCAGCTAAGCAACAAAGATTAATGGGCCACTATATTTGAGCCCCTTACATAGCGCGACAACAAGGACTATTCCCCCACGACCAAAACAAGCATGAGCATTTCCAGCATCAAAGATAAAATCTTAGCAGATACCCCAAGCTCGATACGTCGCGCTATCTTTTTCGTGCTGCTATTGAGCTTCGCCGTCATCGCCATCTTCTTCACCTTCAGAGGACTCTCCTCACCTAGAGGCATGGAACAGGCACAGGTGGCTAGAGAAATAGCCCGTGGCAACGGATTTTCCACCAAGGTCATTCGTCCTATCACAGTATGGCAGATGGAAGAAAAAAATGAAGATAACGGCCACGTTACTAGCTTCAAAAAATTCCCAGAAACCTACCACGCGCCCATCAACCCATGCGTATACGCGGCTGTGCTCAAGGCCGTGGATGGAGGCAACCAAGAGCGCTGGAAAATGCCTTTAAAATCAAACATCTACCAGCTCGACCGCGTGATTGCCGGTGTCTGCGTTATCTTTTTCATCATCGCCATTGGCATCAACTACCTTTTGGTATCTAGAATTTTTGATACGACGATAGCCTCGGTCGTGGCGATCCTCATGCTTTTCTGCGAGTTAATGTGGAAATTCTCTCAATCTGGCATGCCCCAGATGCTGATGCTCATGCTTTTCTCATGCGCCATGTTCTTTTTATGGCTAGGTATTGAAAACACATCAGAAGAAAAACCTGCAATCGCTCCCGTCATGGTCGCTGGCTTGTTCATGTGTCTACTTGTGCTCACTCATTGGATTACAATTTGGATGTATTTTGGCTTTGTCATTTTTGCAGCTATTTACTTCAAACCGAGAGGTATCATAGCTGGAGCCTTAATGGGCATGTTGATAGTCATCGTATTACCTATCGCCTACCTCATCTACAGCAGCCCCACGGGAAGCATTTTTGGCACTGCTTACTATGCCATCCATAACGGCTTGGGATCATCTCAAGACGACATTCTGCGCTCTCTCTCGCCTGCTGACCATGAGCTGGGACTCAAAAGCCTACTAATCAATATTATGGCTACAACCCTGGGCCAAATTTCCAACTTACACTCTCATTTAGGAGCTATCCTAGCTGCTCCATTATTCTTCTTAGCACTTCTGCACCCCTTCAAACGCCAAGCACTGGGAATGTTCCGCTGGCCACTCCTGTTGATGTGGGTGTTTGCGGGCATCGGCATGTCGATCTATGGATTGAAAGATGAAAGCCTAGATTCCAATCAAATCCACATTCTCTTCGCCCCTCTCATGGCGGCCTACGGACTCGCTATGGTCTCCATTCTTTGGGCACGTCTCGGTATTGCCCAACGCATTGATGCACTCCGTCACGCTCATCTGACTGTCATCGTTATCATTAGCGCTGGCCCCATGTTGCTCTCCATTCCTCAAGATATTAAGCTTGGCCTAAGAGCCGAAGGCATTGGCGGGTTTCCTCATTGGCCGCCCTATTATCCAAAAGCGATCAATCACACCATCGCAGAAAACACCACGTATAAAGATGTTATCATCTCAGACGTGCCATGGGCAGTAGCATGGTATGCCGACCGGACGAGCGTCTGGCTACCTCAAAACCTAGAACAAATCGAAAAAATCGAAGCGATCGCCATCGAGCAACGCACCCCAGTCAGCGGCATACTGATAACGCCATATTCTTTCAATAGTGATCGCATTATGTCGATTGCAACGCCAAAAGCCAGTTACGGCGAACTATATCCACTAGTATTCAACATTTGGGGGCGAATGGCGCTTGCCAAACCCTTGATGGATACTCATGAAGCCTTTAGGCCACTCTCACGTCGCTATCCGCATGATCATGCCTTGATCAGCTATGGCTTCATGAACTACTATTCCAAGCGTCCCGTTACCTACTCAATCGACTAGATACATACCATGCCACCTGAGAAAAAAACCAAAAAACAAGAAACCCCAGACAAGTCGCCCAGTTTTGAGGATGCCCTCGAAGAGCTCGAGGCGATGGTGGAAACGATGGAATCTGGTCAATTACCCTTAGAAAAGCTGATCTCAAGCTACGAGCGTGGCGCAGAACTCATCAGCCACTGTGAATCTGTTTTAGGGAATGCGCGGAAACGGCTTGATCTTATCACGCTTAAACCCAAGTCTGCCGACAGCAAAAGCTCAACAGATTCTAAAGACAATTCTAACCCAGAGGACGCTCAAGAGGGCACCTCACCCTCACCCGATCATAATGACGACGAAATCAGGCTCTTTTGAGCTACCCCAGCTTCTTTCCACCATTAAAGGACCCGAGGATGTCAAGGCACTGCCTGATGATCAACTCGAGAATCTTTGTGAAGAAATTAGACACACCTTAATTCACTCACTGGCACGCACCGGTGGCCATCTTGGACCCAATCTCGGAGTAGTTGAGCTAACTGTAGCTCTGCATCGTGTGTTTGATAGCCCAGAGGATAAATTTCTCTTTGATGTTTCGCACCAAGGCTATGTTCACAAAATGCTGACTGGGCGTGCTGAAAATATTCACACCATCCGTACTCCCGGCGGGCTCAACGGCTTTCTGCTTCGCACCGAATCTGAGCATGACTGTTATGGAGCAGGGCACGCCGGCACCGCGCTCTCTGCAGCCTTAGGCATGGCATCAGCTCGTGACCTCAAGGAAGAGGACAGCCATGTAGTTGCCGTTGCAGGAGATGCCGCTTTCACTTGCGGACCAACCCTTGAGGCCCTCAATAATATTGAACACACAACCAAGCGACTGATTGTTGTGCTCAACGACAATGAATGGTCCATTGACCGCAATGTGGGTGCACTAGCGAAGTATTTTAATGCCCTACAAACGCACCCAATGTTCTCATCAGTCCGCCACAAAGCATCAGAATTTGTCGGTAAAATTGGAGGTGACACCGTGCGTAAATTTGCTCACAAGGTAGAGCGTAATACCAAAAACCTTCTGGTTCCTAACGTCCTGTTTGAGAAATTTGGCCTCCACTACTACGGACCCATTGATGGACATGACTTACCCCTTTTGATTCGCACTTTTGAGCATCTCAAAACTCAGGATCAGCCTGTCATACTTCATATCATCACCGAGAAAGGCCGAGGTTACAAACCTGCGCTTGAAAACCCCGGTAAATTTCACGGGCTTGGCACCTATAAGATCGAAGACGGTTCTACAGCGGCTGGAGTCAATCCTACCTACTCCGAGCTCTACGGCCGAACGCTTACAGATTTCGCCAAAAAAGACAAATCCATCACAGCCATCACCGCTGCGATGCCCGGTGGCACCAAGCTTGATATCTTCAAGAAGGAAATTCCAGAGCGTTACTTCGATGTTGGTATCGCCGAGGAGCATGCCGCGCTGTTTGCCTGTGGCCACGCGACCAAGGGATTGAGACCCTTCCTCACCATCTACTCCACCTTCATGCAGCGTGCTATTGATATGATCATTCATGACATCGCCCTGCAGAACCTCCCTGTCAGAATGTGCATGGACCGAGGTGGCCTTTCTGGTGACGATGGCCCTACCCACCATGGACTTTTTGATATTGCTTACCTGCGTGCAATCCCAGGCCTTATTCATATGCAAGCGAAGGATGAGGATGAATTTATCGACATGCTCTGGACCATGGCAAATTACGACGACGGCCCCACCGCTATACGTTATCCAAGAGGTGATGGCATCGGAGCCACGCCAAAATCAGAACCAGTAATGCTTGAAATTGGCAAAGGCGAAGTCATCCAAGACGGAGACGATATCGCAATTATTAGCCTCGGCCACATGTATGAGGTCGCCCTTGAAGCTAAGGAGAAACTCGAGGCCCTGGGCCACTCCGTCGCCCTGATCAATCCACGTTTCATCAAACCACTCGATGCTGAACTCATCCGCACTTACGCGCAGAAATGCAAGGTCGTGATCACCATGGAAGACCATGTCCTGCACAACGGCTTTGGTGCCAGCGTGCTTGAGCTCCTCAGCGACTCTTCGATCACCACCCCAGTCGAGCGCATCGGCTGGCCGGATCAGTTTGTCGAGCACGGCAAGGTCGATCAGCTACGCGAACAACACGGCATGACGGCTGACAACGCGGTCAAGCTCGTCACTGGACACCTCAACCTTATTTCCTAGGGATCTTCAACTCAGGATATCCTTAACCACCTTGGCTGGGTTCACCCCAGTGAGGCGGTTGTCGAGTCCCTGGAATTTGAACGACAGGCGCTCGTGGTTGATGCCCAGCTGATGGAGGATAGTCGCGTGCAGGTCTCGCACATGCACTGCCTGATCAGGGGTCGTAATGTTGAATGACATCTCATCGGTCTCACCGTAGGTCATGCCACCTTTGACACCACCGCCGGCCATCCAGATGGAGAAGCACTTCGGGTGGTGATCACGTCCGTAGTTATCCTCTGTCAAAGGGCCTTGGCAATAGACCGTGCGGCCAAACTCACCACCCCATACCACCAAGGTATCTTCTAGCATGCCTCGCTGTTTCAGATCCTGAATCAACGCGTAGGCGCCTTGGTCGATATCCTTACACTGCTCAGGAAGGTCACGCATCATGCCACCATGCTGGTCCCAGCCACGGTGGAAAATCTGAACAAATCGAGTGCCACGCTCCACCAAACGACGCGCCATCAGACACGAGTTGGCAAACGAACCGCTCTTCTTGGACTCCGGACCGTAAAGATCAAAGGTATGTTCTGACTCGCTGTCGAGATCGGTCAGCTCAGGCACGCTGGCCTGCATTCGAAATGCCATCTCATACTGCTGAATACGGGTCTGAATTTCAGGATCACCGACGCGCTCGTAGGACTTCCTGTTCATGTCATTGAGGCCGTCTAACATCGATCGTCTCATCTCGCGGGAAATCCCGGGTGAGTTTTTCAAATACAACACAGGGTCTCCCTTGCCGCGCATCGATACACCAGCATGTTCACCAGGAAGGAACCCACTGCCCCACATGCCTGCAGAAATGGCCTGCACGTTGGCAAAGGGACTGGTGTGATAAGCATTCAGCACCACGAAGGTTGGCAGATCCTTGTTCATGCTGCCAAGACCGTAGGATAACCAGGAACCCATCGACGCCTTACCGCGGATCATCGAGCCGGTATACATCAAGTAGTTGGCCGGCTCGTGGTTGATCGCATCCGTGTGCATGGACTTGATAACACAAATATCGTCTGCCATTTTCGCGGTGTAGGGAAGCAGCTCGCTCACCCAGGTTCCCGACTCCCCGTGCTGATTGAATTTAAAACGGGTCGGAGCCACGGGAAAACCTTTTTGCTTCGATGTCATCGTAGTCAGTCGAACCCCTGATTTTTTCAGGAAGTCACTGAGGTCTTCCTTGTAACGTTTTTCCAGATCGGGTTTGTAGTCAAAGGTATCAAGCTGACTAGGAGCCCCGATCATCGACATGTAAATCACGCGCTTCGCCTTGGGGGCAAAATGGGGTGCCTGCATACCGCCCACTACGCCGTGATCGCCAGCAGCCAGTAGCTCCTTGGGCAAGAGAGATGCCAGTGCTGCAGTGCCAAGACCGGTGACATTTTTACGGAAGAACTGCCGGCGGTTGACGATGCCGTTGAGGTCAAAGAGATCATTCATCATGTTTATTTAGTGAGCGTTTCGTCGAGGTTGAGAATTTGAGAAGCCACCAGCGTCCAGGCCGCAAGTTCGGTGGCTGGCAAAGATGTGTCAGCAGGTTTTTCACCCACGCCTATCAGCTTCGCTGCGTCCTCAGGGGCCGCCTTGAATTGTTCCAAGGCCTGATCCAGTGTTCGGGTCGCAAGCTGTTTTTCATCCGTTTCTAGCTCACGGGCCAGTAGCCGCATGGTAATATAGTCGAGCCGCGCGGAGGTCTCGCTCTCTGACTTGAGTGCCTTGGCCGCAAGTACTCGGACCGCTTCGACAAACTGCACGTCATTCATCGTGACAAATGCCGCCAGTGGTGTGTTGGTCAGCTCACGCCGAACACAGAACACCTCCCGTGGAGGAGCATTGAGTAGCTCCATCGATGGTGGTGCCGCGGTGCGTTTCCAGATGGTATAAATCGACCTCCGGTAAAGGTTCTGCCCGGAATCAGGCTTATAGACCTTGGTGTTGGAGCCTTTCATGGCAAGGGTTTCCCATACCCCTTCTGGCTGGTAGGGCCTCACCGGTGCACCGCCCACCTCAGTAACCAACAGGCCTGATGCCCTGAGTGCCAAATCACGCAACTGCTCGCCGTGCATGCGGAAACGTGGAGCTCTGGAAAGATAAATATTACCGGGGTCGATGTGCTTCTTCTCCGCCGTCAAGATAGCCGACTGGCGATAGGTCGCTGAGGTGATCATCAAGCGCAACATATGCTGTATATCCCAGCCGCTGGCCACAAACTCAGCCGCCAACCAGTCAAGCAATTCAGGATGACTGGGACGCGAGCCCATGATGCCAAAGTCTTCCGTGGTTTCGACAATGCCGCGACCAAAGATATAGTGCCAATGACGGTTGATCGTCACCCTCGCTGTCAGCGGATTGTCAGGGCTTACCAGCCACTTACCAAGCTCCAGCCTATTATCGATGGCCTTGGTCTCTTCACCTGCGAGTGCCGCCGGCACTCCGGGGAACACCTTTTCAAGTTTGGAGGCGTAGTTACCCCGGTCAAGGATGTGTGCAAAAGGTTTACTCTTGGGCTTATCATCCATGATCAGCGAATAGGATCCCCTCTGCGTGATCGCAGCAGTTTGCTTATTGAGCTCCGCAATTCGCTTTTGCTCAGGCATGAGTTTGGCTGGCCTGTGCACATCAAAATGATTTCTCAATGCTGCCAGCAGCGGCTTGCTCTTAGGTGCATACTGCAGCCCTCGGACCATGCTTTTGTGGGCAAGATCCTGCACTTCATTCTGTTTCAACGGCCTGCTGATCACTTGCAAGTCCTGGGCGGCAAGCACACCCGTCAACCGAGCATCATTGCCCGCTCGGCTTCCCAAGCTCATGGGCACAAGTGACTGAATGTCCTTGCCGAGTTTATTGTGAGAGTAATCCAGTGGCGCTGGTTTGCCATCGAGATACACCGTCAGGCTCGCTTTCTGGTTAGACGGGTCATAAACCACCATCACATGGTGCCATTTTTTCGGAGTCAGTGGCTTTTTGGTATAGGCCTTCACCGCAACATCGGGCCAGCGCTCAATCACATGGGCGCCGATCTGCCCGTTCTGGATATAGAAATCCCAGCCTTGGTAATTATCCCCCGCATCCATGCGGGCGAGAATGGCACCCCCAGGCTTGCCTTCGATGTAGATAAATCCTCCGTAGGAAAAGCCCTGCTTACCATCAAAGTTACCGTAATCACCAATCTCCACCGCTGGGCGATCACCCACTTGCAGGGCGTGGCCAAACATGCCAGGCAATGTCCGGACTTCCGAGCTCAGCGCGATTGGCTGCCCCAAGGCCGTTCCCGTGATGGTATTGTTCGTCGGATTGATCAATGGCAGCTGAACTTCCAAGCCGGGTGTTGGCAACTCGTCACCAGGAGGAGTGGGGTTTTTCAGCTGGGCCAGCCAAGCCTGATACTCGGCATTCCGTCCCTTGGCCTGCTTCACCTTAGCCGCTTCAACCAGCTTCTGCAGCGATGCTATCTCCTGGTTAATCGCATCATAACGGGGCCGGTCAGCCGGGCGTGCAACAAACAAACTTGGCGGGTGTTTACTGTTGTTACGGTCAAGTGCCGACATCGTAGTATTGCGGAAAAATGCCGTGATCTGATAAAACTCCTTCTGCGAAATGGCATCAAATTTATGATCATGGCACTCGGCACAAGCTACCGTAAGCCCCTGCCAGACACCAAAGGTAGTACTCGCCCTGTCGGTGGCATACGTCGCATAGACCTCCTCATCGATCGACCCCCCCTCACCTGTTGTCGGCAGGCAACGGTTGAAGCCAGTGGCCACTTTCTGGTCCAGAGTCGGCGTGGGTAATAAATCCCCGCCAAGCTGCTCGATGGTAAACTGATCGAAGGGCATGTTGTCGTTGAATGCCTGCACCACCCAGTCCCGGTAAGGCCAGATATCGCGAAAATTGTCGAAATGAATGCCGTGGGTATCGGCGTAGCGGGCGGCATCAAGCCAGAGCCTCGCCTGCTCTTCTCCGTAGCCCGAAGACTTGAACAGTTTGTCAAGCACCCCATTGATCGCCTTGAGAGGATCCTGCGCGTGAGCTGCCACAAAATCCTGCACCTCCTTGGCTCCGGGAGGAAGTCCGGTGAGATCAAAATAAATGCGGCGCAGCAAACGGTGTGCTGCCTGCTCTGGGTTCGGCTCAAGCCCCTTGGCTTCCATTCCAGCTAAAATAAAGGCATCAATCGGGTTAGTCGCCCATGTTGTCCATTTCTTATCAGCGGCTTCCGGAGCTGTCGTCTTTTCCGGTTTGATAAACGACCAGTGCTGCTGGTATTCTGCACCTTGTTCGATCCATTTTTCAATTAAGGCAATCTCACGTGCCGACATGCTATGGTGACTCTCAGGTGGAGGCATGACCACTTCTGGGTCATCTGAATGGATTAACTCCACCAGATAAGAATCAGCAGGCTTGCCCTTAATGATGACCGGTTTGCCATTCTCGCGGTTTTCAAAGGCAAACTCTTCGATATCGAGGCGAAGGGGTGCTTTTTTCGGCTGACGTGTTCCCGAATCAGGACCGTGGCAGTGATAGCACTTCTCAGAAAGCACCGGCTGGATGTGCGTATTAAAAGTAACCGTATCCGGCAATGGCGTGCGATCCTCAGCTACTGCTTTTTCTACTGGCTCGGGCGAGTCAGCAGCCTCCGTTGGCAGCTCTGAATCGAGATCCGCCCCCTCTTTCTTGCTACAGGAAGCCAAGCTCAAAGACATTGCCAATAAACCAAGGGACAGGATACGCGAAGCGCTGCCAAATTGAGGGGCATTAGCGAGCGGAAAGTTGAGCTTGATAGGCATGACTGAAAAGGTGATGAAAAAACAATAAGATCACGGCAAATATAATCGAGCTTAGAACGATGACAAGCTAGCAAATCTTTCAAAAAAGCCAAAGCTATCTCTCGCGTTGAACCAAGCATACATCTACCACGCAGGCCTTGGATGACAACAATTCATTTTTGTCACCTAATGACCAAAGCGCCTGGACGAGGCGGGCAACGATGATTCACTTCTTCAGCTTACTCGACCCCTTGGGGGCACCACAGCTACAATGTCCACCAGAGCAATTCTTATCACTTCCAACTAACCAGGTTTTCAGTCCCCGCCCGACAAAAATCCCCAAGGTGAGCAGTACAATCGCCACTGCTGCGTAAGTTTGCCAGTTTGTCCAGTCCATGTCCTGCTATTGTAAGCTAATTTTACGAACTTAAAAGCAGCTTAGGAAAACAAACTGCCGATCTGATACACCGAAAAGGCAGCCAACCAAGCGACCACCGTCATACCAACCAATTGGCCAATCGCCCATTTCCACGAGCCCGTCTCACGACGCACGACCACTGTTGTCGGCAAACATTGCAAGGCATATACAAAAAACACCAGCAGGCTCATCGTCGTCAGGGGCGTGTAAACCTTGCGACCATCAGGCCAAGTCGCTTGGGCCAGTTTGCTCCTAAGTTGTTCGAGAAAACGATCTTCATCGTCAGATTCCTCAACGGAATAGGATATCGCCAAATTAGCATTAAAAACCTCCCGCGCTGCAAAAGCCGCAACTAATGCCGTACCCGTGCGCCAATCATAACCCAAAGGCTTCACTACCGGCTCAATAGCATGGCCCAACCTACCCATGTAGCTCTGCTCTAGAGCAAGTGCTGGGTCATCAGCTGCAGGAGTTCCCTCCTTCGGCTTCGGATAGGTTTCCAGAGCCCATAGTATAATACAAAGCCCCAGAATCACGGTTCCAGCTTTTCGCAAGAAGGACCATGCACGCTCTGCCAAATGGCGACCCGTGTAAGACATATCTGGCATACTATATTCCGGCAATTCCATCAAGAAGTGTGAGGCTTCCTCGTTCCCTTTGACCCTTGGCGCTAATAACCAGGCCGCGAAGAGTGCACTTGCCGTGCCCAAAAAATAAATCAGGGCAAGAACCAGAGCTTGAACCATTGCCCCGTATCCAGCCAACAGCATGCCTATAAGGAGTGAATAAACGGGCAGCCTTGCAGTGCAGCTCATCCATGGAGCAATCAAGATCGTCAGCAAACGCTGCTTGGCACTATCCATGCTACGTGTCGCCATGATACCAGGAATCGCGCAAGCATAAGAACTCAACAATGGCAGAAACGCCCTGCCACTCAAACCCACCTTGCTCATAAGTCGATCCATCAACAAAGCGGCTCGCGCCATATATCCAGACGTCTCAATCAGCCCGATGAAAAAGAGAAGTAATAAGATCTGAGGCAGAAAAATAACCACGCTACCCACGCCGGCAATGATGCCATCGATGATGAGATCCTTGAGATCTCCCTCAGGTAACGTACTAGAGACCCCATCACTTATCAGACTAATTCCAGCATCAACCCAGTTCATAGGATACTCAGCTAGACTAAAAATAGCCCAGAAAATCCCCATCATCAAAGCGACGAATACAACCCACCCCATAAACGGATGCAATACCACCTGATCAACCTTGTCACTGAACGTGAGCCCTGACATACCATTGTCAGGATCCTTGCGCCGCGCCGTCAACAAACAAACCGACTGCACCCATTTTGTTCGTGCTTTTGAAATAGCATCTTCAGGAGAAACCTCTTCACTCTGAGAGCTAGCTGCACATTCCATACTTGCTTGCTGCGCCTCTTGGCTTACCCCAGATTGCTCTGAACTTCTATAATCCAGATCGGCCAACAAGTGGATGGCATGAGGCTCTGCATTCTCAAGATGCTTCGCTTTTAATTTACCAGCCAGCTCAGTGATCGTAGATTCGGTGTATTTGTCAGCTTGCCATTTGCGGGCCGATGGCCTCGGTAAAGGGCGCCTAATCGCATGCTTGATATCAACGATACCAATCGACTTGTTTGCCTGGCATGGCACCACTGGCAAACCAAGCTCCTCTGCGAGTAGTTCGATATTAATCCTAATGCCTTGCTTTTGAGCAAGGTCTATTTTGTTGAGTGCAACTACAACGGGTAGCCCAAGATCCATGACTTGAGTGACCAAGTATAAATGGCGCTCAAGATTGGAAGCATCAACCACGCAAACAACGGCCGTCGGCAAATCACTTCCTTCTTGGTCACCCAGCAAAACATCGCGAGTGATTTTCTCATCGGGAGCCTGCGGGCTGAGCGAATAACATCCGGGCAAATCTAAAAGCTCATACTTGTGCCCATGCGGCGTACGCAAAACACCAGAAACTCGAGAGACGGTGACGCCAGGGTAGTTTCCTACTTTTTGATTTGCGCCTGTCAGCGCATTGAATAACGTCGTTTTACCGCTGTTAGGGTTGCCAACCAGTGCAATGGTTTCCATAAAAACTGATCAATTTTAAGGTGTAGCGAAGCGGTCGGATTAAACCATTTCAGCCTCGTGAATTTCTTCCACTAACACTTGATCGCCGAGTTTCTTGCTGAGTGCTAAACGAGTCCCACAAACCGAACAGATCATGTTGCGACCATCAGATAACTTGCTGATTTCCAATTCTTCGCAAAAGCCGATTTCCCTCAGCCTCTGACATTCGCCACCCTCAAGTTGGCGAATACGTAGCTGACAGCCGGCACTTGCCTTACTAAGGGTCATGGCGCTATCTGCTTTTAGGTCGCTTGCTATGTCTGCAATCATCTTCAAGAACAATGAAGCGCAATTGAGACTCTATTGCAATAAGAATCTTCATCCATTCTGTTTGAGCCGACGTAACAGGCTACAACACCCTAAAAATCGACATAAACAGCTCATTTGACTTTAAAGAGCCCAAAATTGGACTAATACCTATTTTAAGCTAATTTTAGTAACTTCCTGCCAGTATATGCAAACTTCCATCAACGCAAAAATGATCTTCGACGAAGGCTCTCACCTAGCTGCTTTCCGATTACACATGTGGCATCGATACCGCACTTGGCTCATGCTGAGGACCTTTCTCAGTGTCGGCCTGATCCTAGCGGGCATCATCATGCTCATCAGCCAAGGCCCCCACCCCATGTCGATCTTGATGCTCATGGTCGGCACGTTTGCCCTGCTGCGCCCTCTTATCTGGAAAATCATGCATGGTCGCAATCTTCGCAAGCTTCCGGGCTACGGCCAGAGTGTGCTCTACACATTCACCACAGATAGTATCAATATCCATGGCGAGGATCGAGAAGCCAGAGTCCTATGGAGCGGGCTGTTTGAAGCCATCACATCCAAACAGGGCCTAATCCTCTATCATGCCAAAAAATCCTACACTTGGATTCCTTGCGAGGCTTTCGACTCACCAGAGGATTTCAAGCAAGTCTGCAAGTGGGCCAAGCAATAAAAAAGGCCCGTAATTCAGATCACCCCAAAAAACTTATCATAAATCGTCAAAATATTATCCATACACCTCTTTCCATAGCCAACAAGAAAGCATCGCATTAATGAGATAGTATCTCTCAAAGACATGCTCATTTCAAATCAAGGTCATCTGCGTCACATAGCACTGCTATTTATCGTATCATTATCCCCGCTTCTCGTGTCCTCGTCTGTCGCAGAGGACGGTAAAGCTCTCTACACACTCTACTGCTCCGCTTGTCATGCTCCTGACGGCAAAGGTGCCAACAACGGAGCCTTCCCGCCCCTAGCCAAGAGTCCATGGCTGGGCGGCACAGCAGACCGTTCTATTCAAATCGTCCTTCACGGTTTACAAGGTGAAATTGAGGTCCCCACAGATAAGGACCCCAATAAGATATACAATCTGGTCATGCCTCCCCAAGGAGGAGCACTTACAGACCCTCAGATTGTTGCTATCCTCAATTACGTTCGCAATAGCTGGGGTAACAAAAACAAGCCTATTCTCCTCAATGAAGTCGTCAAAAATAGACGCGCTACCGCCGCTCGGACAAGCATGTGGCAGGGAAAGGAATTGCTTAAAAAGTACCCTATCCACTCAAATACTCCTCCTCCTATTGAGGGACTCATATCAAAAGTATACCATGGCTCTTGGAAAAAACGTCCTGACTTTTCCAAGCTCGAACCCAAAGCCACCTATGAAGAACACAAGGGGCTCATCAGCATCGCCAATGCTGGCAACTTAAAAAGCTTTGGCATGGTCTGGGAAGGTCAAATCGCCATTGCCAGAAAGGGCAACTATACCTTCACCTTGGATTCCGATGATGGCTCAGCCATCTATATCGATGACAAATTAGTCACTGAGATCAAAGGCCTCGGAGGCATGGGCCGGGCCAAATCCGGCAAAACCAAACTCAGCAAAGGCCTTCACGATATCCGTGTCGAATACTTCGAATTTAGCGGAGAAGAGGCCATCACACTTGCCATGCAAGGTCCCGGCATCAAATCACCTCTACAACTCTCGGCAGTAAAACCAAATATAAAGAAAGGCCCCAGGTGGCCATCCATTCCGATTGACCCACCCGTTAACGGCACCGCTTTTTACCGTGGTTTTATTGACGGCAGCACGCCCCGCTCCATCGGTGTTGGCTACCATGGCGGTATCAACCTCGCCTTCAGTGCCGACAACCTCAACATCGAGCTACTCTGGCAAGAACGCTTCTACGACGGAGGCCACCATTGGACCGGCCGCGGCCAAGGTAATGAACCACCCGCCGGCAAAAACACCGTCAAACTGACCTCCATGCCGGTGTGGGGAACACTCGATTCAGCAACGGCAGCATGGCAAGCCGCAGACCAAGGCGAAACCAAGCGCCGCTTCCGTGGTTATCAGCTCGGAGAAAACGACAGACCGACTTTCAACTATGAGGTCGGCTCACTCAAGGTGTCCGACGTATCTACCCCGGAGTTCGACACCAAAGGCATCACGCGCACCATCACCATCGATGCTCCTAGCTCCGGCGCCCCCGAAAACCTTCACCTAATGATTTGCAACGGTCTCGACATCAAAGCTGCCGACAGTGCCCACACTTATCTATTGGGAAATAATATGCAGGTTGAGATCAGCTCCAACTCATCCGCCCTCGTTCGCAGCAAGGAACTCATCCTGCCACTGCAACTCAAACCTGGTAAAAACCAGGTCACCCTCCGCTACCAGTGGAAATAAAACCATCTCTCACCATGCGCTCATTATTACTTAGCCTTGCCCTCATCAGCCCGCTTTTTGCGGCTCCGACTCAAGAAGAATTTTATCTCCGCGAGGAAATCCCCCTACCCAAAGGTGAGGTCATGGAGATCGGCTCCATCGCCCTGATGCCAGATCAAAAAGTCGCCGTCACTACACGCCGTGGCGACCTCTGGATCTGTGAAGGCGCCTACGCCGATGATCTCTCCAAGGTCAAATGGACACTCGCTCACCGCGGACTGCACGAACCCCTCGGCATGTTTTACCAGGACGGCTCACTGATCCTCACTCAGCGGCCTGAAGTTTCCAAGCTGACCGATACTAACAATGATGGTAAAATCGATTCCTTCGAGACCATCTGTGCGGATTGGGGCATTAATGGTGACTACCACGAATACGCCTTTGGCTCCACGCCCGACAAAGACGGCAATGTCTGGGTCGTGCTCTGCCTCACAGGCTCTTTCAATGCCAACTCCCCATGGCGCGGCTGGTGCGTGCGCATCACCCCAGAAGGGGAAATGATCCCAACCTGTTCCGGCATCCGCTCACCGGGCGGCATTGGCTTCAACGCTGAGGGCGACACTTTCTACACCGACAACCAGGGTGTTTGGAATGGCTCGTCTTCGCTCAAATGGCTTAAACCCGGCACCTTCCAGGGCAACCCAACGGGCAACATATTCTACCCAGATCAAACGGCGATCGAGCCACTCAAAAACCAGCCCAAAGACGGATCACGCATCACCACCGAACGCGAACGCATTCCCAAGTTCATGCCTCCCGCTGTGGTGCTCCCCCACGGTAAAGTCGGCCAATCCCCGACTGCCATCATCCACGACCACACAGATGGAAAATTTGGCCCTTTTGCCAATCAGGTCTTGGTCGGTGAGCAGACTCACTCTGAAGTCCAGCGTGTGTTCCTCGAAAAGGTCAACGGCATCTACCAAGGCGCCGTGATCAAATACCTCTCCGGTTTCGAAGCCGGCATTATTCCCATGCGTCTCAGCGACGACGGCACTTTGTTTATTGGTGGCAGCAACCGTGGCTGGGCAAGCCGAGGCAGCAAACCCTTCACCTTTGAGCGCGTCCGCTCGACAGGGAAAACTCCGTTTGAAATTCTCGAGATGCGCGCCAAACCCGATGGCTTCGAACTGACCTTCACCGAGGCCGTCGACCCAGCCTCCATCAAGCCCGACTCTTTCTCTATGGCGGCATGGACTTACATCTATCAGTCCAAATACGGCAGCCCCGAAGTCGATCAAGCTACTCCCGTTATCAAGTCAGCCACAGTCAGCCCTGACGGAAAATCGGCGCGCCTGATTGTTGACGGCCTCGTCAAGGGCCACGTGCATCACCTCATCAGTAACGGAGTAAGATCATCAAAGGGCAGCGAGCTCTGGCACAAGGATGCCTACTACACACTTAACGAAATTCCAGACTAAGCCGCATAAAAAAACGACCGAGCCCATTACCAGAGCTCGGTCGATTGATTGTTCTTTTCAGTGAGTGTTCTTACCAAGCCATCTGGATACCAGCACTCAAAAACCACTCGGTGCCCAGCTGCGGGCCATCGAGTTTTTGATAAACAGGTGCTCCAGCTTCTACCGCAAAACGTGCTCCCGTCTCCGTGTCCCAAAGACTTAATCCAAGGGACAGATCAAGGCGTGATCCGCCGCGTGCATCAGGATCAACAGCCCCAGCCATCGGCTGCCCTGCTAGGGGGCCCATGGGAATGACCGGCATCTCATCATCACGACCATTGACATTAGCCCAACTGCTGCCAGTCAATCGGATCGAAACAGCCGACCATTCATTGATACGGCGATTAAGCCAGCCAGTGAGCATCGCGCTATCACCTAGTGTGTAACCGTTATCATTTTCATCCAAATGAATCACAGCTGAAACCTGGCTACCATAGGACCAGTCACCGGATTGGCCCAGCCATGTCAATGACGGCTTCAGATCCCAGGTTCCAGAACCTAACTGCATCGGGTAACCCATGCGCGCACCATTACTCATGCGCTCGTCAATAGAGCCCGTAGGTGCTGAGAGGCCTAAGCCAACATGAGCACTATTAGCCTGCTTTTTGTAGAGCCCGTAGTAAGCTGACAAAGTGGCATCTCCCCAGCCAGAGGAACGCATTTTAGTGCGATTACCCATCATATTATTGAGCATGCTGTTTTCCTTATAAGCTGACATCAACATCAACGTAAGTTTGTCACTGGGGGCATACATTACACCGAGCATATGCATCTGCATATCCATCTCGGCAGCACTGCCCATATAACCATTTTGCGCTTCAGCATCAGAGATTTGTGAGTCGCCATCGTAGTTACGCTGCATACTCATAAACATATAGCGATAGGATGCCATCAGCCCCCCTTTACGATGGATATGATCGCCCATAACTCCACTGGGAGCATGCGGAAAATAATTATGGCCATCAGCTGAACAAGCACAGCTCGATGCGCAATTGCAATCAAACGTAAAACAGCCGTCGCACTCGGTGGGTTTTTGGGCAACTGGAATAGACACGCCCGCATCCAACAACTGGATGGGAGCACCAACAAGAACCACTAAGAAAGCGGCGGCAGATAAAATAGAATTTTTCATGATTAAAATAAGTGAGCATTAACATTAAGTGAACAATAAGTGCAACGCCTCGTTCGAGGACGGTGCTAGGTGAAAGCTGCCTGCCCTATTCAATCTAGGCAGCCAGCAGGTTGACACGGTCAACGCCGTGCAAAAATAAACAATAGACCAATCAACACCCTCGGGGTGGCGGCAATGGAGGCTTATCCTGTCTACCAAGCACCACGACCTGCACTTCTCGTGAGAGAGGCACGTGAATTGATACTTGAGCAAACACAAGATCTACTGCGGACCTGCTTACAGGTGCAAACTTAGCGGTCGGCTCGGACTCAGGGATCGGAGCCTGTTGCTGCTTATCCTGCCGCTCCTGCTTAATAGCACAGCACATAGCACAGGGTGAATCACCACTGAAAGTGCTATCCAATGCTGCAGAAACTCCCTCTTGGGGCACACGATCATTGATCATGTTCGCCCAAGCCCAAGCCTGCGCGACCATGAGATGGGTATCAAGAATACTCAGGGCAGCTACCACACATAGACATTTTCCAAGCCATTTAAGCACGACAGCAGACCTATGCCACCTCATCTTATATTGGTCAACCGCATCTTTTCCTCCCTATGTGGCATACGAAATAGTTGACGAAGTGCTATCTATAGCTATGAGTTTGCCCATGCACGAGCCTACGCAAGATAGCGAAGAAGCCAACACCAGCGGAGAAGTGACCAACGAAACGCAAAGCGATCAGGTCGAAGGACAGGCTGAACCTGTATCGGGAGATCAAAAAATTGAAACTTCTGTAGACGAACAGGAGCAGGAAGTTGATCCGTGGGATGCTCTACAACTAGAGCTAGCAAAGTGGAAAGATCAAGCGATTCGTAACGCTGCAGAACTAGATAACTTCCGCAAGCGGATGTCGCGTGAGAAACTGGATGCCGTTCGATATGGCAACCAAAGCTTACTGGAAGAGCTCTTACCTGTGCTGGACAATTTCGACATGGGAATGCAAGCCGCCGCCCAAGAGGAAGGCTCTATGCTCTTCATGGGAATGCAGATGGTTCACAAGCAAATCGAAGAATTTCTCGGCTCACAAAACGTCGTCGAAATTAAAGCTGATGCAGGTGGCGAATTTGACCCGAAAATTCATGAAGCTCTCAGCCAAGATTCAAGTGACACTGTTGACGAGGGCAACATCCTTCGGGTTGTTCGCAAAGGATACCAAATAGGTGAACGACTTCTACGCCCGTCTAATGTCATCATATCACTCGGTGCCCAGGCATCAGAGACACCATCAAACGACAAGTAAGCATGGCATCAAAACGAGACTATTATGATATTCTTGGGGCTTCCAAGGACTCATCAGCCGCTGAGCTCAAAAAAGCTTACCGCAAGCTGGCGATTAAATTTCACCCTGACAAGAATCCAGACGATGACGAAGCCGAGGAAAAGTTCAAAGAGCTCGGCGAGGCTTATGAGGTTCTGAGTGATGAAGATAAGCGAGCTGCTTATGATCGCTACGGTCACGCCGCCTTTGAAGCTGGTGGTGGCGGCGGTGGCGGCTTTGGTGGCGGAGGCGGATTTCATGACGCCTCAGATATCTTTTCTCAGGTCTTTGGCGGCGCCTTTGGTGGTGGCGGCGGTGGCTTTGAAGACATCTTCGGCGGTGGCCGAAGGCGCCGTGACCCTTCTGGAAGAAAACCTGGTAGCGACCTCCGCTACGATCTCGAAATCACTCTCGAAGAAGCTGCGAGTGGCATTCAAAAAGAACTCGAAATCGAAAAACTCGAGGCTTGTTCGACCTGCAACAGCAGTGGCTCTATCAGTGGTAGTGGTCGCAAATCATGCAGCACCTGCGGTGGCCAAGGCATGGTGACCCGCCAACATGGCATCTTTGTTCAACAATCTGAGTGCCCAGCATGCCATGGTGCAGGCCAAACCATCTCAGACCCTTGTCAAGATTGCCGGGGTGAAGGTCGTAAGACAGAGACCACACGGATCAAAATCAACATCCCCGCAGGTGTCGATGACGGCACTCGTTTGCGATCAAGCGGTAACGGTGATGCTGGCTTAAGAGGCGGCCAGCCAGGAGATCTCTATGTGTTCCTGCACGTCCAAAGACATGACATCTTTGAGCGGGAGGAAAACGATCTTTTCTGTGAAGTCCCCCTTCCATTCGTAACGGCAGCTCTCGGAGGTGAGTTAGAAGTACCCACGCTTGATGGCAAATCGTCTATCAAAATACCCGCTGGCACTCAGGGCGGCACAACCTTCCGCCTTCGTAATCGCGGCATCAAAGACCTGCGCTCCGGGGGCAAAGGAGATCTCCATGTAGAAGCTCAGGTCGAGGTCCCAACCAAACTCAACGCAGAGCAAAAAGACAAGCTCAAGGAGTTTTCAGATTCAATCGGAGCCAAAAACAACCCGATGCAAGAATCCTTCGTTGAAAAAGCCAAACGCTTTTTTGGTTCTTAAAGTATACTACAGCTTACATCATCCCCGTCCATGAATCGCTACTTCATTCCTCCCAACGAATGGGAAGATGAACAGCTATCACTCACAGGAGATGAGGCGAAGCACTGCAGCCGCGTCATGCGTGCTCGAGAGGGTGATGCTGTAGAAATCTTTGACGGTGTGGGAACATCGGCAACCTGCCAGGTCGCATCTATTATGCGAGACGCGGTTCTCTGCCGTATTTCTACCAAAACTACATCGCCTAAAATTCAGCATCCAATCACCCTTTGCCAAGCAATTCCTAAAGGTGGTAATATGGAGCTCATCGTGCAAAAAGCCGTTGAACTAGGAGTTAGCAAGATCCAGCCCCTAATCACGGCGCACACTGTGGCGCGTCCTGATTCCGCAGATAAAAAATGCGCTAAGTGGCAACGCATCGCCCTAGAAGCCTGCAAGCAATGTGGTCAAAATTATTTGCCTGAGATCGCGATGCCTCAGCCATTTGATCAATGGCTAAAAAATACCGAACATAACCACACTCGCCTCATTGCTGCACTTGATGAGAACGCCGTCCACCTGAGAGATCATTTCTCTGCACATCCTCCACAAGGAAACATCTCATTGTTAGTTGGGCCTGAGGGAGACTTCTCAAGCGATGAATATACGGCGGCTTATCAGACCGGCTTTCAGCCTGTTAGCTTCGGCAATATCGTGATGAGAGTCGAGACTGCAAGCATCTATGGACTGAGTGTTATCCAGCACGAGCTTTCGGCTTAGAGGCTGATCCATATCAGCAAATTAATACTGCGTGTCGACGACATCTTGTTGATATTGGTTATACGCGAAAAGGAGCTTCCATTAGTAGCGCTTTGTAATTTAGGTGCTGCTGCTTTAAACCCGCTTAAATTTAAAAATAAAATGCGCTTAAGTGTTTTTTTTGAACCGTAAATGGTTTGACTTTATTGATATTTAATCAGTATTATGACGAATCCCTCCATCAGATTATTGATATTAATCATTACCCGATGGTCTCCACCCTTACTACATTATCTAGGTTAATTCCAAGATCTGGATTATCTTCCTTAGCTTGCGTGACATTGATCACGACTCAAGCTCATGCTTGGCTTCCTGGTGTAGGAAGCGAGTCGGCCAGCTCTGGTTTCATTGTCAATACCCAGTCGCGCAATGATGTCATCTCATTTTGGAACTCAGTATACAGCGAATCCATAGGATATGAAAATCGCATAGCATGGGACGGCTCCATCACCAATAATGAGCGTGGAACCACCTCAACAGCCTTCAAAAAAGATGTCGAGCGTCGCATCAATTTCTATCGCGCAATGGCTGGCATGGACGCCAATATATTGATCAGCGCGAGCAGCGAAGCCGTGAGTAGTAATCCTGATTTCAATACCTTGGATGTCACTACCAAACAAGATGCAGCTCAGGCAGCCGCATTCATGCTGTCAAAAAACACAGCTGAGTTTCAAGCAGGCGGCAGCGTCTACAATGGCACGGCAAACCCCCATAATCCGCCAGAAAACTGGATTCAAGATGACATCATCTCCAGAAACGGCGCTTACTACTCTAATATAGCAATTGGCCACTATGGCCCGACTGCAATTGATGAATACATCAGCGAAGACTCGCAAGGCGCAGGCGGCGCAGAAAACTCCGACGTGGGACACCGTCGCTTCATCTTCAATTCTCGTTTACAAGAAGTAGCCACTGGTGACGTCAACCCATCAAATACAAGCTACTTCCCTACCAATGCACTCTACGTTGTGGGAAATTGGCTACCAACATCGAGCTCGGCCCAGTTCATTTCATGGCCAAATTCAGGCTATATTCCTGACGATATCACACCAAGGCTCTGGTCACTTTCTTATCCAGGTGCAGATTTTAGCAACGCTACTATCACCATGCAAATTAATGGTGGCGTGCCGATAAGCACCACCACTACCAATCCCGAATTTAGGTCTTATGCTGATAACACCATCGTATGGAAATCATCAAACCCTTCAGACATTCCATCCGCTGAATTTGATGATGTTAACATCAACATCAGCGTTTCCAATATCAGCATTAACGGCAACCCAACTAGTTATGACTATTCGGTAACCATCATCAATCCAAACCGCCTCACTGAAAACACATCCCTCACAGGTAATACCACTCCACCAGTAAGTGGAGCCACCTATGCATTCAATCAAATCGACCATGCCGAGGAATACGAATTTCAAATTTCAGCCGTTGCTCCAATCACATGGGCGGAAGGCGCTGAGGACGAGACAAGTGATTTTGTAATCGATGGAACCAGCGACAACTACAGCTTCCGAGAGGCCTACAGATGGAATTCGTATGATCAATCTGCATTCTGGAACAGTGGCAGCAAAGCTTTTCACATTGCGTTTCCAGACAACGTCTTACCTCTCTCCATCGAAACCATCATGATCAATCGTACCATCCTCCCGAAACCAGGAGGTTCGATGTCATTCTCGATGCGTAAGGGTTACATGGCACCCGACACCAAGCTCGAGGTTCAGTATTCGGAAAACGGGGGTGGTTCTTGGTTCACGCTGGCAAGCTATACCGGAAACATTGACAACAATAGTGACAACCCCAGCGGCTTACCCGACAATAGCTTTCTTACGCAAAACATCAACCTAGAGGCAACTGGCACACAGATACTCATTCGCTTTCTTTTACACCAGCCCAGCCCAACTGGGGTCTATGATATTAGCACTTATAACGGCTATCCCGTTGGTGTTTATATTGATGATATTGAATTTCAAAATTGCGAATGGTTACAAAGCTTATCTCAGTCCAGCATTTTAAGTAACAGCCAACTTGTCAGTCTTGATGAGTCTAGTATCGGCGGACAACTTCAAACGGATACGAGCTATATTCTCAGGGTCAGATCAAAAATCGGCAACGTCTGGATGCCTTTTGGGCAGCCACTTGAAGTTGTTCCAACAGATACAGAAGTCCCACAAAATTACCAACAATGGTCGCTAACCTATTACCCCCTTATCGGTGACTTTAGCGGTGACTATGATAACGACGGCCTAGCCAATGGTATCGAATACACGCTCAATTTAAACCCGATGAATGCTCTCGACTCTGACGCGGCACTGTCTCCAACCATCAATAATAACCAGCTACAGATTGTCCACCCAGTCATCAACGCAAATCAAATCGGAGCAGAATATTCTCACACTCTTGAGCCCGGAAGCTGGGAGCCCATCGAAGTCAATGTATCAGAAGCTGGCATTGCGACAGCAAGCATCAATCTCGACACAGAACATAAAGCATGTTTCATCCGCTGGACAGCCACGGACCTATAAATCTCGAGTCTTAAAAAACCTAGTCGCCCTATACCTAGCGACTCGTCACTGATTTTTTATAGACATCGACCGCCCTTGCAATGGCAGCAGCAAGGGTTTTTTGATATGCCTGCGAGTTCACCTTCGCAGCTTCACTGCGATTGGAGAGAAACCCTCCTTCAAAAAGAATGGCGGGTATTTTAATACCCGTAAGCACATTATAGCGTGCTCGTTTGATTCCTCGGTCTGCAATGCTAAAATTGTTCCCTGACCCTTGGCTATTAAGATATAGCAGGGCTCTACTGTGCACTGCTGTTGCCAAGGCAATACTCGCAGAATCCATAACATTACCAGGCACCTCACGGTAATCCCCCGCTCTGATATCACGCCCCATATGGGGCACCCCCACTGGCGAAAGTGTGAATGTCTCTATTCCATTGGCACGAGAATTACCTGCATTAAAATGGATGCTTATAAAAATAGCATCAGGGTATTCGTTAGCCATCCGGACGCGACTAGCTAAGCTAATGGCAACATCACTGTCCCGCGTCATTAAAACACGATATCCCTGCCGTTGAAGAATATCTTTAATCAGCCGAGCAACCTTAAGTGTATAAACCTTTTCATTTTCGTGGGGGCCCGTGCCCCCAGAATCTTTGCCTCCATGACCAGGATCAATCACCACTGTATTAAAGTGGCGCGCACGATAAATGTAAGTCGGCCGCATGATAGGATCGATCAACTTGATGAGATCCGTTTTGGACAAAAGATAACGACCTCCGCGCTCCAATACTGGATGACTGAGAATGAATAGAACACCATTCATCCTGCAGCGCTGTGTTCCTGGACGAACCTCTAATGCAACTTTCGGAGTTTCCATGGTAATCACAGCGCCGTATTTGATTTTATTGAAATAATAAAAATCCTTCACGCTTCGAAGCGTCACGTAATCCTGACCATTGTATTTGACCGTTTCCCACTTGTGATTGGCCTGAGCAACCGCACTAAAACCAAACCACAGCGCAAGCGAACAACACAGCGTTTTGATGACTTGGTGGTATTTCTTCATCAATAAATCCATGATTGCAGCTAAATTTCAGTGCCGAGACAATAGTCCAATTGAACCTAATGACAACGGCATTTCTTATATAACAATAGCTGAGCAGAAAACTACCTCTGGACAGCCTAAAAACAGACTGCTAAGCATTTCTGCATGGAGAACATCGAGCTTGCAGGAAGTTATCGCGCCCAGTGGGGGGAAGGCCCTATCTGGTGGCAAAACCGACTCATCTATGTCGATATCGAAGCCAGCCAGCTAATCAAATATGATCCATCATCAGGCCATGAAACGAACTGGGATGTATCAACTCATATAGGACGCATAGGCACAGTCGTACCGCGCTCATCCGCTGGCCCCGAGGGTGACTTACTGATTGCTGGTGATAAGGGTATCCACTTCTTCAATCAGCAAAATAGCATGAGCACACCCATTAGTGACCCAGAAGCTCACATTATCGACAATCGCTTTAATGATGGCAAATGCTCCCCTGATGGACGATTTTTTGCAGGCACAATAAGTATGATTAAAAAAACTGGGGCCGCTACCCTCTACCGCCTTGATGCCGACCTCTCGCTTCAGCCAGCCTTCAAAGGGGTCACCAACTCCAATGGCATTGTGTGGAGTCAGGACCAATCGACCTGTTACTATATTGACACTCCGCGTCTCGAAGTCCTGGCATTTGACTACCACCCTGAGACTGGGGAACTCAGCAGTCAGCGCACTGCTTTTTCAACAGCTCAGATTAACGCCTCACCTGATGGCATGACCATTGATCACAATGACAATCTGTGGGTTGCATTCTGTCATGGGGCCTGTGTTATTTGTTATGAGCCACATACTGGCAAGCAGCTTCACCGCATAGATTTACCGTGTTTAGAAACAACAGCCTGCGCTTTCGGCGGCGAAAATCTCGATGAGCTTTACGTAACTACAGGTATTCACAAAAGTGAAAAAGAAGTAGACGCCGGCAGACTTTTCAAGATCACCGGGCTCGGTGTCAGCGGCGTTCCCAGCAATTCGTTCAATGGTTAATCAATGGATAATCGTTGCAAATAAGCGCCAAACGTGACATCCCTTCGCCCCGTAGCCACCCTTTAAAGCTCAAATTTACCACGCCATGAACAGCAATGCTCTCCAAGAAGTTCGCGTCTTTGCTCCAGCAACTGTTGCTAATGTTGCCTGCGGGTTTGATGTGCTAGGCTTCGCTATTAACGCACCAGGAGATGAGGTGGTAGCGCGTCACTCCGACAAACCAGGGCTACGAATCACTAAGATTACCGGCGATGATGGCAAGCTTCCTAAAATTGCCGAAAAAAATACGGCAGGTGTCGCAGCTCTTGATTTACTGAGGCATCTAGGCATGAGTGATCGCGGTATCGAGCTGGAAATCCACAAAAAGATGCCATTTGGCAGTGGCCTCGGATCATCAGCGGCATCAGCTGTGGCGGGTGTCTATGCCATTAACAAACTTATTGGAGAGCCACTAGCCAAGCAACAACTACTCCCCTTTGCTATGCAAGGTGAAGCCAGTGCAGATGGAGCATGGCACGCTGATAATGTTGGACCAAGTCTACTCGGAGGCATCGTATTTATCCGGTCCAACCAAGAGCTCGATATCGCTCAATTACCAGTGCCTAAAGACCTGTGGGCAGCCGTCGTGCACCCTGACATCGAAATCCTCACTAAAGTAGCACGAGAAATTCTTCCGACCAATATCCCAATGGTCAATGCAACGCAACAAATCGGAAATCTAGGAGGGCTTATTTGTGGCCTTATCCAAGAGGATTACGCCATGATAGGTCGCTCTATCCACGACGTCATCGCAGAGCCTCGCCGCCAAAAACTAATTCCTGAGTTTTACAACGCGAAACGTGCAGCCATGTCAAATGGAGCTCTTGGTTTTTCTATTTCTGGTGCAGGCCCCAGTGTTTTCGCTCTGTGTGAAGGTGAGCAAACAGCACAGCGAGCCGGCAAGGCCATTTCTGAGGTGTTTAGCAATATCAAGCTGGGAAATCAATGTTACGTGTCCCCCATCAACAAAGAGGGTGTTCACGTTATCGAAGCCAAATAAACGGCGATCCCCCACCTCCCATTTTTGGCAATCGTTCTGTCGAAAATTGCTGTGCAGAACTAATTTATATTCTGTTATTAATATGAGCTTAAATATTAAGAAAGTTTAACTATTATCTAGCCAGCTGCATCAATTTTGACTAAGGTTTGACATCATTTACCTACCCCATCCCTAATATGTCTAACGTTACTACTCACAAGCAGCACCTGAATGTGCGTGCGACTCAATTAGAAATGAACCCGCACGGCTCAGTAGGCGGCAACAACCCCCTGGCAGAGGACTTCACCGGAAAGCTCCAAGAAGCCCAATCACAAATCGAACAACTTCAACAACAGCAAGCAGAAGTTGAAAGACAAAAGGTCGAACTCGAAGAAATCAATGCGGCTAAAGACGACTTTCTTCATGGGCAAGTTGAACTGCATGAAAAGCTCAGCACTGCTGTCACCTCGATGGATAGAGAAATTTTCGCGACTCGCCAAGAACTCGACGAACTGGAGCAAGCTCGCATCTGTTTTGCAGAACATTTAGAAAAGATTAATCAACTAAACCCAGACGGCTGGAACAATGAAAGTCTTCGCCAAGATCTTACTCGTGCCATCTCCGTTCTGGATCTTGCCGAGGACGAATACGAACAAGCTTTAACTCATTTCTCGGGCGGACGAAGTGCCTCTGTATTTGGCTCTACCAATAGCAAACCAAAGCGTAACAGTAATAACAGTGGTAATACGGAATTCGTATCAACACTCTGCAATGGCTTTGCATTCAACCTTCCCATTATTCTACTGGGGATCGTTGCACTGATCATTTACTACATTGGATAGTAAATCCAACGACTCTCATTCCCTTCTTTTTATCAGCTATGAGCAAAGAAGACCTCTCTAAAATTGACTCCTTAAGTGCCCACGAGCGTGCACTTAGTGAACAAATAGCCCAACTTCAGGACTTTGTAGAACATGGACCAGAACGCGAGCGGATGGCCAGACAGGAGGAAATGCAGACACTGCCTCCCCCCTCAGACTTGCTGGGCAGAAAAAGAGAAAAGGAATTCATGGAAAAGCTCAGCAGAGGTGAGCTAAAAAACCAAAAGCGCAATCAAACCAAAAGTGGTTTTTTATTAGTCCTACTACTACTAGCAATTCTTACTCTGGGGTTATGGATGTATCGCATCCTGCAATAATCCCTCGAGTCGTATTATATTTCCATAGAGCAAATCTCTCACCACCCTCATGCACCGTCAATTTTCACAATCTACCATCTGGTCTCTAAGGCTTGGGTCACTTCATTTTATCGCGAACATTTTCGCGATCATCCTTGGAATGGCACTACTTTTTATGGGAACAATTGCGAGCTCAGATATCTACACTCTGACTGGATTTGTCTCACTTGCAGCAGGCATCCTCTCTATCTTATTGTTCAAGATTTGCAGCTCTGCCGTCACATGCCCCATTTGCGTCAGCCGAATATGGGCAAACACTGGCTGCCGCAAGCACAAGAAATCAAAAAAATCCCTAGGACTTAGCTACCGTCTCAATATTGCGCTTAAAATTCTTACCCGCCAGCCATACCGCTGCCCGTATTGTGCCGAGCGGTTTAGCAGCACCAGCTCTATTCGCTAGCCAAGCTAGCGATCGCGAGGCAGCTCTAGAATTAAGCATATAGAGAACATTGTTCCGCGCTTGATTTTCTGCAGTTATCCGGTCAGCTTCAGCCATGAGCAGTGAGAAAACTGAACAGATTGACGTCCGCTATGTAGCGAACCTAGCTAGAATTGATATCAGCGACGATGAGTGCGCTATGTTTCAAAAGCAGCTGGGTTCCATTATTGGCTACATAGACACCCTCAGAGACATCAATTTAGATACAGTTGATGTCGAAAATTTGGATGCTATAGATGAAACTCATCTCCGGGAAGACACCTGCAAGCACAGTCTAGATCAAGAGGATCTATTGCGAAACGCCCCCGAAAGCGCCAAAGGTCAAATTCGCGTACCCAAAGTCGTAGACGCTTAATTTCACTACCTTCTTATGGAACTCTCTAACCAAAGCATCACCGCACTGCGTAAGCAGCTTGTTAGTGGTGACATCTCTAGTGCTGACATCATCGACTCACTGGCTAATGCCATTGAGACAAAGGACGCTAAAATTGGTGCCTACCTATCTCATGATATCGATACAGCCAAACAGGAAGCAGCAGCTGCTGATCTCAGCCTTCCCCTTGGAGGTATCCCAATAGCAATCAAAGACAACATCAACGTCAAAGGCCAACCTTGTAGTTGTGCATCTCACTTTTTGGACGGTTCTTACACCTCTCCGTATGATGCTACAGTAATCGGAAAATTACGTGCTGCAGGAGCCATTTTGTATGGGCGCACCAACATGGATGAATTTGCCATGGGCTCTACAACAGAAAACTCAGCCCTAGGTAACACCGTTAACCCACATGACATTACGCGCGTGCCTGGTGGCTCATCAGGGGGTTCAGCTGCCGCTGTTGCCTCACAAAGTGCAATCGCCGCTCTCGGATCCGATACTGGCGGCTCTATTCGCCAACCCGCAAGCTATTGTGGCGTGGTCGGTCTCAAACCCTCATATGGCAGAGTATCACGTTATGGACTAGTAGCATTCGCCTCGTCTCTGGATCAAATTGGCCCGATCACCCAAACCGTCGAAGACTCTGCACTTCTATTAAACGCCATATCTGGCGTTGATCCAGCTGATGCCACATCCTTAACGCAGACAAATGTAGACTTTACCGATAGCTTGAACGAGGGGGTATCCGGCATGAAACTAGGATTACCAAAAGAGTATTTCGGTGACGGCATCGACCCCGCTGTTCGCAGTAAAGTGGATGATTCCATCAAAAAATTAGAAGCTGCTGGTGCGGAGATTGTCGAAATATCACTACCGCATACTGAATATGCGGTGGCGGCTTATTACATTATTGCGCCGGCTGAAGCATCATCTAATCTATCTCGATTTGATGGTATTCGCTACGGGAATCGAGTCGAAGATCCAACCGAAATTATTGATCTATACCGTCGCAGTCGCGAACAGGGCTTCGGGCCCGAGGTCAAGCGACGCATCATACTCGGCACCTATGTTTTGTCCTCTGGGTATTACGACGCATATTACAACAAAGCGCAAAAGGTTCGTAGCCTGATCAAACAAGACTTTGCCAATGCTTATCAAAAAGTGGATGCTATACTATCGCCAGTGACTCCAAATGTTGCTCCGAAAATAGGTGCAGATAAAGACAATCCGCTTCAGCAGTATTTAGCCGATATTTTTACCATTTCGGCCAACTTAGCAGGTATTTGTGGTATCAGTGTTCCGTGTGGAAAAATCACATCAGATTCAGGCAGTGAGCTCCCCGTTGGCCTACAAATCCTCGGACCACACATGGGCGAACAGGCTATTCTGAAAGTAGCAAAATCGGTCGAATCTTCAAATTGATCATTGTCCAGCTGTAGGCAGATATCTATCAAATTTGATGGTCTGGGATTAAGTTAAATCTGAGCTGTTTTATCAGCACTTGGACGACCTAACTTCGAGACCAGACTGCGTATTGCAGCATCAACAGCAAGCCTTTGCTGCTCGGGACTGTTTGATTTTGTATGGTATCGTTTAACCTGATCAGCATTAACGCCCAACCAAGAATCTAAATCCTCCCTAGTAGTCGACGGGTATTGTTCCGCTTTGTTATATTGCACGACAAGAATTGCTTCGTTCCAATTCAAATCAATATTAGCTGCATTTTGAATGAGATTACTCAACGTAGCTTTGCACTCTTTTACTTGAGAGGGATCGCAACTTACCACAAAGACCAATGCGTCACACTGTGACAAGACAAGCTGATCAGCAGCTTGATGTGTCGGATTACCAGACACGGCCTTCACCCCAACTCTGACAAATGGACCATCGGGGAGCGGTTCGGGCAGTATAAATTCAGAGCTAATGACCTCGGCATCAGACACCATTACTGTCCTCAGTGCCGATTGATTGTATTGCTCTACAACACTTCTAATTATCTCTTTTTTACCTGAACCAGGCTGGCCAATGATAGCTATCTTGAGCGATAGCTCACCAGACTTAGATACCCATTTTGCCATGTGATGATTGTATCTAACAAATAGCTCAGTAAATTGCTCGCCCGTTAGCTAACAGCCGGCATAGAGGGCTGATGACTTAGGCCAGTTTGCTCAACTCCCTAGCAACAATAATGAGTGTTTCTTGCACACCTGGTGCATACGGACCTTGCTGCAATACTGCAAGTGTCGTGTCACCCTCAGTAATAAAATCGACTGATCCGCTACCAAAGTTAAGTTCCATATGGTTTGGATCACCTAAACCAAGGGAAGTTATAGTTGAGCGAAAATCTTCCAACGCTTGTTTCTCTTGTCCACCAACAGTAGCTACTGTTCCGATACCAGACAAGTTACGTGCCTTCTGAATCATCTCATTGGCATCTAATACATGATCAACACCAAATATAGCTCGTATTTCAAGCTGCTGCATACCTGCTGATGCAGATTTAATTTGAACGGGGGCGGGAACTGCTGGGACTTCGGATTCTTGATTTGTCATAACTTGCGAATTACTAATTGTTTCAGTATCAGATACTGGAGAATGGTCTTCTTCTGGCGTAGATGTCTCTGGGTCTTCGCCCAATGATGCCACTGCTGGCATGAAGGGCGCTGGAACAGCTGCAAAATCCTGCTGAGGTTCGAGCTTAGCTTTCGCCTCCTCATAATCGTCGGGAGAGTCAGCAACAGCCTTAAACGGCGAGTCGTCTATCGAGCCTACGTCGTCCTGTTCAAACCCACCCATCTTGAAGGGTTGGTCAGCTGATGCCTCTGAATGATCATCCTGGGCAAAAGGAGATGACTCGGCAGTATTTGAGTCAGATTCTTGGTCACTTGTGCTGAATGGGCTAACTACCTCATCATTACTCTCTGATGCGGCAGCGTCCTTGTTTCCACCCGATGCGATACTGAATATTCCTTTCTTAGACATTACTTGATTTGGTTAATTGTTAGCCGATTTTATTTTACTAGCTCTGCTGATTATAACGATTCTCTAATAGTTATCCACACAATAATTCATCATTTTTTTTCGAAAATTATCTCGCCATTGACAAGGCTTACCTGAATCAAGTCTCCATCTTGGAACTTACCCTCAAGCACCTCGAGACTGAGCGGGTCGAGCAGGCATCTCTGAATAGCGCGTTTCAGCGGTCGAGCTCCATAAACTGGATCATAGCCTTGATTAGCGATGAGCTCCTCTGCCTCACCAGAGAGAGACAGGCCAATTCCTTGCTTGGCCAGGCGCTGCCGAACACGTTCAAGCTGCAAACCAACAATTTGTTTGAGCTCATCGCGCTCGAGGCGATCAAAAATGACCGTTTCGTCGATCCGATTCAGAAATTCAGGGCGAAAATGAGATCGCAAAGCTTCCATCACCTTTGCTTCTCTTTGTTCTGCATTTTGCTCACCAATAATAAACTGACTTCCTATGTTTGAGGTCATGATTAAAACCGTATTACGAAAATCAACGGTTCTTCCCTGCCCGTCTGTAATACGTCCATCGTCGAGAACCTGGAGCAATACATTAAAGATGTCAGGATGTGCTTTTTCTATCTCGTCAAAAAGCACAACCGAGTAAGGGTTGCGTCTTACATGCTCACTAAGCTGCCCTCCTTCATCATACCCAACATATCCAGGAGGAGCCCCTATGAGGCGCGCCACACTGTGTTTTTCCATATATTCAGACATATCGATGCGAACCATGGATTGTTCATCATCAAATAAGAATTCAGCGAGAGCCTTTGACAGCTCGGTTTTTCCAACACCGGTTGGACCAAGGAACAGAAAAGATCCAATAGGTCTGTTTTCATCCTGCAAGCCAGCACGGGCGCGGCGCACGGCATTTGATACGGCAACGATAGCATCACTTTGCCCAATCACCCTATCCCCAATGCGCTCCTCCATCTTCACAAGCTTTTGACGCTCACCCTCTTGCAGCCTGCTAACAGGTATGCCTGTCCATGAAGATATCACACGGGCGATATCTTCCTCAGTAACCTCTTCTTTGAGAATACGTGAGTCGGCTTGCAATTGAGAGAGCTTTTGCTGCGCATCAGCGAGATCTTTTTCGGCATCTGGCAGGTTGCCATAGGTTATTTCTGATGCACGGTTTAGATTGCCCATTCGTTGGGCTTGCTCCGCTTCGCGCCGAAGCTCTTCGATACGTTCTTGGGCCTCCCTAACTACGTCAATGACGTCTTTCTCATTTCTCCAGCGCGCCATCAAAGTAGCTGACTCTTCTTTGAGATTAGCCATCTCCTCTGTAACCTTTGCCAGCCTCGCAGCACTTGCATCATCATTTTCTTTCTCCAAAGCTTGGCGCTCCATTTCTAGCTGCATGACCTGGCGCTCAATACGATCAATCTCTGTCGGCATCGAGTCCAACTCAATTTTTAAGCGCGCAGCCGCCTCGTCAATAAGGTCAACCGCCTTGTCAGGTAAAAAACGATCTGTGATATAGCGGTCTGAAAGTTGTGCCGCCGCAACGATCGCACCATCTTTGATACGAACTCCGTGGTGCACTTCATAACGCTCTCTCAAGCCCCTTAAGATCGCTATCGTGCTATCGACGCTAGGCTCCTCACAGCGCACAGGTTGAAAGCGGCGTTCAAGCGCCGCATCTTTCTCAATATATTTTCTGTATTCGTCAAGTGTCGTTGCTCCAATGGTATGAAGTTCACCACGAGCAAGCTGAGGTTTGAGTAAATTGGATGCATCTACAGCTCCCTCACTTGCACCAGCACCAACAATAGTGTGCAACTCATCTATAAAGAGAATAATCTCCCCTTCAGATTCGGTCACCTCTTTAAGAAATGCCTTAAGCCTATCTTCAAACTCACCTCGATATTTGGCACCTGCAATCATGCCACCAAGATCCATCACAATTAAACGCTTATTTTTCATCGAATCAGGCACATCACCACTAATGATCCGCCGGGCAAGCCCCTCAACAATGGCCGTCTTACCCGTACCCGGCTCACCTATGAGTACCGGGTTGTTTTTGGTTCTTCTTGATAAAACCTGCATGATTCGGCGAATTTCTTCATCACGACCAATTACGGGGTCGATCTTTCCCTCTCTTGCTTTAGCTGTAAGGTCTGTACCGTATTTCTCCAAGGTTTGGTATTTACCCTCGGGATCCTGATCGGTGACTTTTTGACTACCCCGAATCTCCTTTAGTGCCAAATCAGCTTTCCCCCTGTCCAATCCTGCCTGTTTTAATAATTTACCAGCGGGAGAATCGGAATCCAAATTACCCAATATAAAGTGTTCAACGCTAAGGAAGTCATCACCCATTCCCTCTCGAACTTTATCTGCAGCATCTAAGCTAGAACGTAATCCATAGCTCATTTGCGGTTGCGCTGTAGCACCTTGAATACTGGGTTCAGACTCGAGAGCATTGATTGCCTCAGCCTTGAGACGCGTTATATCAATACCAGCTTTCTCTAGGAGAGGTACAACGATGCCGCCCTCTTGCTGCAATAGCACAATCAAGACATGCAAACTTTTCAACTCAGCATGAGCAGAACGCGTCGCCAGTTGTTGAGCAGCTTGCAAAGCCTCTTGGAATTTAGTGGTGATTTTATCAAGTCCCATAATATTAGTCAGTTATGTTTTAAAGTTGATTACAGAGTAATACGATTACTGTGCAATCTGAAGGTAAAGCGTCATCATAGCAATTTTTTGTTCACTTATTTATTAATTTATTCTGCCGTCTTACTGTTGGTTATTGGAGTGCTGTTAACTTACAAGCAGGCGTAAAAATAAGAAATCTAGGATAGAAATAGCCTCGCATTTCAAAAAACTCCCAACTTCAACCTTGCAACAGACTAGCTCTCCAGCATATCCACCAGCATGTCTAAGGCACTGCCACCCAAACCCCGCAGTTTGAGCCAGAAAAAAAGCGCTATCACAATTGTGGCATCGCAATACAACCCTGAGTTCACCGATGCGCTGGTGGAGAGCACTCAACAAGAACTCGCTGAGCTCAATCCCAATCTCCAAATCAACACTATTCGGGTGCCGGGAGCTTTTGAAATACCCGTGCTGGTAGAATCAGTCATGCAACAGCAAAAACCTTCCTGTGTTATCGCTCTTGGACTGATCATCCGTGGGCAAACTGCGCATGGCGACTTGGTAGCTGAGAGTGTGACTCAATCCCTTCAACAAATCGCAGTTTATCATGTTACTCCCGTAATCCATGAAGTTATTTTATGTGACGACTCGAAGCAAGCCTACGCCAGATGTATTGGGAGCAAGCTTAACAGGGGCAAAGAAGCTGCTAGGGCTGCCTTGGCCATGATGGACAGCATGGGTCAAATACAGCATAGCGTCACTCGCGTATTTCCAAACAAATAGTTATGGCCATTCTAAAGCGTCGAAATATCCGAGAAGCCGCCATTCAGTTTCTCTACCTAGCGGACATTGAAGACGGCCCTGAGGCCGGAGATATGGAAGAAGCCTTCTGGCAAATGATCCAGGAGAGCAGCCTCAATAAGCTCAACCTGGCCAAGGCTAAAGCAATCCTTCATGTTGCCCAGGGACGGGGCAACCGCACTCTCAAATTTGAGCAATTAGCCACAGCGATCCAGCCTGAGCTGAAAGCAAATCCAGAAGCGCAGGGCCTTTATGTGTCTCTACAACAGCTCGTGACTCTGGAAGACACGCTAAGCCAACAGATCGACACTCTGCAATCAATCTTGCAGAACAAAAGCACCAACCCGGTACCCGATCACGCAATAGATGAGGTCATCGAAATCAATCAGGGTCTGATACAAGCTCGGTTAGCATGGATGGAGACATCATCAGATTATCCAAATTGGACTGCCAAACTTGAGCCCATAAATGCAACGATTGCCCATCTTGCAAGATCATCCCAAAGGCTGGCATCGATCGAGGATCCAGATTCAACCATTGTTGACTTTGCCCATCTTCGTTCAAGTAGTGCAGAACTCTCTACTTTCCGCAGAGAAACTCAAGAGGTCGTTGGTCAAATTCTCGAGCATAAAGAAAAAATTGATGCTGATCTTGCCAGAATCATCGAAAACTATGCACCAGAACGAGTTGACCCGGTAGATCGAGCTATCCTCCGACTTGCCGTCTATGAGCTGCAAATGTCGGATGATATTCCACGTGCTGTCACCATCAACGAAGCAATTGAGATCGCCAAGAAATTTGGCACCAGCGACTCGTCTCGCTTCATTAATGGCATCTTAGACGCACTCTAAGAAACGCGATGCCTCTGTGCGCACGATGTACCTATTCGTCATGAAAGGCTGCTTAGAAGTTGCCGTATCTATGATGTAGGATAAGACTGCCGCCAGAGGTTACAGCTTGCAGCGGCTAGACCAAAATGGTTCAATGCATTAGCATATTACTTATCGAAGTGACTATATGAAATGTCCTGTGCCCTGCATTGCCAATTAACAGTAAATGAGCAAAACGATTGAAATTCACGGAGAAAGCAATATCCCAAAACAGGGAGCTCTCGTTATTCCCGGCAGGCTTGATTTCAACCAGATGCTTCTCCTGGAGCAAGTTTTCGCGGGAAGAAAAATAACATGGCTTTGTGAGGAAAACGTCGTGTTTGACGACTCTGTGCGCAGCTACCTTGAACAAGATGGGATTACAGCTGTAGCCTTCTCAGCTACCGACCAGGCCCCAGAGCTTGTCGGCAAAACACTCGAGGCTAACATCAATGATGGCGGGTTCATCATTTACCTGAGTGGTCTCGTCAGCGTGCGCGAGGGTGAGTGCCGGCATCTCATTGCCGCTAATCTAAAGCAACTTTGTGCACTAGGCCTCCCTATTCTCCCCCTCGCCGTGGCGAAGCCTATGGAACTGGCATACGCACCTGAAAAACTCAGCAAATTGCCGGGCACTATTTTTTCTTTCGCCCCGCTATTACCTGCCGAGTCAGTCTCGGTAGCAGCATGGCAAGAAGCGATACACGCCGCCGATGAAGTTTGGTTCTCAGCCCGAGCGTTCCTCGGTGAATCCCTTCCTGTTGCTATCCTCAACGGCATCAAAAAAAACGGCGCTACAACAGCTCTATTTGATGGGACTGACGATTCAGCCACCAGTTATGATAAACTACTCGGAGCAGCGGTTGCTTTAGCTGGAGTCATCAAAAAACAGACCAAAAAAAGGCGTGTCGGCATATTATTGCCCCCAGGGAAAGGCGGCATGATCGCCAATCTCGCCGTTATTTTCGCAGGAAAAATTCCTGTAAATATAAACTTCACCTCCAGCCAAAGTGCTATTCACTCATCGATTCGTCAGTCAGGAGTCGATAAATTTATCACTGCTGATCCTTTTGTTCGTAAGGTCGCGTCTTTTCCATGGCCTCCCAATCGCGACCTTATTTTCATAGAGCGTGTATTACCAGCCATCAAAAATAAGATCATTCGCTGGGTTATATTGTGCAAAATCTTGCCGACACCCATTCTCATCAAGATTCTCGGCCTATCAGACCTTCAAGGAGACGACGAGGCCGTGCTTCTATTTACCTCAGGGTCTTCTGGGGAGCCCAAAGGTGTGCCACTTACACATCGAAATGTGCTAGCCAACGTTTGCCAATTTGGCTGCAAAATACAGCTCCGCCATCAAGCTAAGATTCTTGGTTGTCTTCCTTTGTTTCATTCCTTTGGTAGCACCGTAACATTATGGTACCCATGTATTGAGGGCATTAACCTCATTACCTATCCCAACCCTCTAGAGACCAAACGCCTGGCCGAGCTAATAAGCATGCACAGTGCTAATCTACTGCTCTCTACACCCACATTTTTACGCGGTTACATGCGTCGGGTAAAACCCAACCAATTACAGTCACTAGACTACGTCATCACAGGGGCTGAAAAGCTTCCCAATTCTTTGGCAGAATCATTCCATCAAAAATTTGGAATCATGCCGATGGAAGGCTACGGATTAACGGAAACAGCCCCAGCTACAAATGTTAATTTACCTGATCCCGCTGGCGAAGGCCAGGCCCCAATCATACCCACCAATCGCCGTGGCTCGGTAGGTAAATTCCTGCCAGGAATCGCTATCAAGATGACGAATCCAGCGACCGGAGATCCATGCCCTATTGATACACAAGGCGCAATCTGGCTTCGTGGTGCAAACGTATTCCCAGGATACTTGGATAACCGCAAAAAAACCGATGAGGTCATCACAGATGGCTGGTTCAATACTGGCGACATTGGCCGAGTAGACGAAGACGGGTTCTTATTCATTGAAGGTCGTTTATCACGTTTTTCAAAAATAGGCGGCGAAATGGTCCCCCACGAAACCATCGAAGCCGCTATCACTAAGCTTCTCGGACTCGATGATGAAACTGATCGCCGCATTGCGGTGGTGGGTATTCCAGACATACAAAAAGGTGAGGCCATTGCCTTACTTAGCACGGTCTGTAGCGAGACATACCAACAAGAATGTATCGATCTTCGCTACAAGTTAATGGATACCGGCTTACCCAGCCTATGGTGCCCTAAAGTATTTATTCCCGCAGATCAAATTCCAATGCTAGCCTCGGGCAAATTAGATATCAAAGGGTGCCAAGAACTTGCTCGGGAACAAATATGAAAACTTTGTTTTTCATCATACTCTCCATGACATGGGTTCACGCCCAGATACCTTCAGATTGCACCCAAGTGATCATAGGCACATCATCAAGTTGGAGCTCCTCATACGCCACACTTACCCTCTACGAGAAAAGGAATAAGAATTGGCATGCTACCATCCCAACATGGCATGCACGCCTCGGTAAAAATGGTCTTGCGTGGGGGCTTGGCGTTCACCCGAACTTTAAGTCATCGGCGCCGATAAAAAAAGAAGGTGACCAACGCACCCCTGCTGGGATTTTTAAAATTGGTGGCGCATATGGCTACGCCCCCAAGATCAAACACTTTGATAAATTGCCTTACCGCCAAATCACGGAACGAGATCTCTGGGTGGAAGATCAAATATCGCCGTATTATAATCAACATCTCATTCTGAGCACCTCCCCAAAAACAGTATGGCAACACAAAGCACAGATGAGGCAAAATGATCACGCTCACTCACTGAAGCTCTATATAGGTCACAACGATTCCATGCTCGGTGGCGAGTCCTTACCGGGACGAGGTTCTGCCATTTTTTTTCATATCTGGCGTAATAATGGAGATAGCTCGACCGCAGGATGCACCACAATGACTGAGCGCTCTCTAAAAAAGCTCATTGCATGTATCAACCCAGATCGGCACCCCCACTACGTAATCCTCCCCAAACAAGAATACCAGCAGCTCAAAAAAAGCTGGAGACTTCCTTAATCTGAGGTCTAATTCATATGAGCAACATTACGTGCTCATTCTATACGATGCTATCTTTTTCAAGTTGTTGGAATAATTCACGCCACTCGGAGGGCGATGAAATGATTGATGAAATAATCGAACTTGGATTCGACAGCATTGAGCTGAGTCATGGCATGACAATCAGCAAATTTCCAGGCATTCAAAAGGCTTATAAGGAGGGGAAATTTCGATGTTCAGGAGTGCACAATTACTTCCCTTCTCCTGTTGAAGTCATGATCGATGCACCCGATGCATATGAGTTTAGCTCGCATCGGCCTCACGAGAGAACTCGCGCCATGGAGATGACGCTACGCACTCTAGAATTAGCAGCGGAGTTTGATGCCAAGTATGTAGTCATGCACATGGGTTCTGTTCCAATGCCATCAAAGAAATGGACAAAAAAGCTCACTAGAATGCTTAAAGACGGCCATCAGCTTGAAAGAAATTTCGCCAAGCATAAGCTTAAATTTGTTCGAAAGCGGGAAAAAATAGCGCCTCTGTATTACCAGAGAGCCATCGAAGCTCTGGAGCAGCTAGCTGAGAAAGCAGCTGAGCTTCAAATACCTTTGGCCGTTGAGTCACGCAGTAGATATGAAGATGTTCCAAATGAATCAGAAATGCAGCGCCTGCAAGACCACTTTAAAGACAACCCCTGGGTTGGCTACTGGCATGACTTTGGACATGTTCAGCTAAAACACAACCTCGGCTTTTTAGACCATGACCAATGGCTAGAGAAAATGGCTCCTTATCTTATAGGATGTCACGTGCATGATGTCTATTGGCCAGACCGCGACCACCGTGTACCACTCACGGGCGAACTAGACTTCGTAAAATTACTCCGCCACGTTGATCCAAGATTACCTCTTGTGTG